>Ga0308168_1000069_pt1 | contig 213938 bp, 186 predicted proteins | sample PhyCR2_FD_202133 | JGI IMG/M metagenome (GOLD analysis project Ga0308168, IMG submission 202133) | Phyllosphere microbial communities from UC Gill Tract Community Farm, Albany, California, United States - DLSLRC.R2 | ecosystem: Host-associated > Plants > Phyllosphere > Unclassified | place...
CCATGTCATCGTAATCAATTTCACCGGATAAAAATGACCACATCTGGCGATAACCAACACAACGAATGGAAGGCATATCCGTATGCAAATCACCTCGTGCAAAGAGCGCCCGAGCCTCCGCTTCAAACCCTGACGTTAACATCTGATGAAACCGCTGCTCAATACGCTGATGGATTAATTCGCGATTCGCGGGTGCGATAGCGAACTGTGCAACATCGTACGGCAGTGGATCGCCCGAAGTTTTAGTCAGTTCCGTTAAAGTTTTACCCGAAATGAAAAAAACTTCCAGTGCTCGCGAGAGTCTCTGGGGATCATTCGGATGAATACGACGTCCAGCAACGGGATCAACATCACATAACTGACGGTGAAGCGCTTCCCAGCCCTCCTCACGCGCCATCTGCTCTATACGCTGACGTACCTCTGGATCGGCCGAGGGCAACGGCGATAATCCTTCCAGCAACGCCTTGTAATAAAGCATGGTGCCACCAACAAGCAACGGAATGTTACCCCGCCGGGTAATATCCGCCATTTCAGCCAGCGCATCGCGCCGAAACTCCGCAGCCGAATAGGCCTCAGAGGGATCGCGAATGTCCAGCAAACGATGAGGCGCAAGACGTCTTTCCTCTGCGGAGGGTTTGGCAGTGCCAATATCCATACCGCGATAGATCAGCGCTGAATCAACACTGATCAGCTCTACCGGTAACGCCTGGCGCAGTGCAATCGCCAGGGCGGTTTTACCGGAGGCCGTCGGCCCCATCAAAAATATTGCCTTAGGCAGGCCAGCCGTGGATTGTTCACTCATGCTTCAGGGCGTTCATCGCCGTTTCAATATCGATGTATTGCAGTAATCCAGAAGGTGGCGATTTCACTAATTGCGGGCAAAGTCGCTCGACTTCCGCCAGCAGGGTAATCGCCTGCGAGTGATTCCAGTGCTGATATTCAGAAACAGACTGACGCGCTAACCACTGCGCCGTCTGGCTTGCTGATACATCCTGCTGCCGGGCCAGATACCCTAACATTTCTGGAATCAAGTTTTGTAAATTTTGTTGGCGTAATGGTAAAGGCACGGCGCGTAACATCACATGATGAGCGTCAAACAGCAGGTCAATGCCCATCAACGCCAGCAAGTCCGACTGCCGCTGCCCCGCCTCACGCTCTGCCTTTTCCAGCTTAAGCCGGACAGGAATCAGCAATGGCTGCGGCTTCAACCCTTCACTACCGGGTTCCAGCTGCATCTGCTTCAACCAGCGTTCAGCCACTGCCAGCGCAATCAGTGCCACACCTGAGCTGCCGTCAACCAGCGCATACTGCTCCTGTATCACGGTCAGTACGCGTCCAAAACTGTGCACGTGCCCGGCAAGCGGGGCCGGTTTTTCTTCTTTTACGTGGGTTTCCGGGGGCGGCTCGTCACGAACGGCGGGTGCAGATGACACCTCTCCGGTCTTTAACAGCTGTTGATAGACCGCGCCCTCGCGTTTCTGATACTGCGGCTCCTGCCGCTGCCAGCGGTTTCCAGCCCGGCTACCCTGGTCCGTCGGCGCGGCGCGCGGCGCAGCAGGGGCCGGTTCAGAGAAGTGATTTCCCCCCGCCGCCTGACGATTCTCTGGCTGCCAGCGCTCGGCAGGCGCGGATGATACATCAGGCAGCGCTTCTGCACCGGTTTCCTGCAGTACGCTGATCACGCCCTGATAAATAAAATCATGCACCAGCCGCGACTGATGAAAACGCACCTCATGCTTTGCCGGGTGAACATTGACATCAACCTGGTGAGGATCAATTTCCAGATAAAGCACATACGCAGGCTGATGTTGATCCCCCAGTTTATCCTGATAGGCCTGACGGATAGCATGGTTAATTAAGCGATCGCGCATCATCCGGCCGTTAACATAGCAGTACTGTAATTCGGTCAGTGCCTTAGAGCCCACCGGGTCAGCCACCCAGCCGCGTAAACTCAGATCCCCGTGCTGCCACTCAATGTTCAGCGCATGGGCAATAAACGCCGTACCGCAGATGGCCGCCACGCGCCGCTCACGCTGGGTGTTGTCACTGACACCACGATACTGACGCACCAGCTTGCCGTTATGGCTGAGAGAGATGGCCACATCAAATCGCGCCAGCGCGATACGCCGGATCACTTCATCAATATGGGTAAATTCGGTTTTTTCGGTGCGCATAAACTTGCGCCGTGCCGGCGTGTTGTAGAACAGATCCAACACTTCCAGCGTAGTGCCAACCGGGTGTGCTGCGGGTTTAACGGTGACGGCCTGGTCGCGTCCTTCCGCGTAGGCCTGCCAGGCTTCACTTTGTGCCTCGGTACGGGAAGTCAGGATCAGACGCGACACGGAACTGATGCTGGCCAACGCCTCACCACGAAATCCGAGGCTGATAATCGCCTCCAGGTCATCCAGCGAGGCGATTTTACTGGTTGCATGGCGGGCCAGTGCCATCGCCAGCTCATCTTTATGAATGCCACAGCCATTATCACGAATGCGGATCAGCTTCGCGCCGCCTTTCTCAATATCGATGTCAATGCGCGTAGCGCCTGCATCCAGGCTATTTTCCACCAGTTCTTTCACTACCGATGCCGGGCGTTCAACCACTTCTCCTGCAGCAATCTGGTTAGCCAGCTGTGGCGGTAATACCTGAATGGGCATGATTTGTCCTTTGAAACGGTTGGGCATGGGGCGACCGGGTATTTATCAGGGCGACCGCAAAAATGGCCGTCCCCAACATTATCCGCCCAGGGTTATGAGGTCGGAATTTTTAACGTCTGCCCCAGCATTACATTCTGCGACTTCATCTTATTTGCCTGCTGGATTGCCTGCGGGCTCACGCCGTATTTCGCAGCAATCGCCGTCAGCGAATCCCCCCGCACGACTTTGTGCCTGGCGGGTTTGCGGCTGCTCACTGCCGCCGCAGAAGCCGTTTTACTCCCGGCAGGAACCTTCAGACGCTGCCCCACCCAAACCACATCTTTTTTTAATGTGTTCATGGTACGCAGCGTTTCCATACTGACCCCATAGCTGGCGGCAATACCGGAAAGTGTCTCTCCGCGTTTCACCACATGGCGCTGAACCGCACCGGTATATTCTGTGCTGGCGGGGGCCGGGTTAGCCTGGACTTCAACCGCCGTTGCGGCCTGCAACGGTCGGTTTTCCTCCTTTGGGATGGATTGTAACGGGTGCGCCAGGAAGTAGTTGCGCAGGCCTTTATAAATCGACTCGGCAATCTTCTGCTGGTAAGCACTGCTGCCCAGCAGCCGCTCCTCCGAAGGGTTACTGATAAAACCGGTTTCCACCAGCAGAGAAGGGATATCTGGCGAGCGGAGTACGCCGAGGCTGGCATGTTCCGGCCGGCGCTTGTGCAGCGCGCCGACGCGTTGCAGCTGCGCAATCACTTTCACTGCCACATCATAGCCCACGCGCTGCGAATGCCCGAACTGCAGATCCAGCACAGCCTGGCTGAGGTACGGATCCGCCTGGCTGTTGGCCAGCAGGTCACCGGCACCGCCTAACAGTTCTGACTGTTTCTCATGCTGTTCCAGCCAGCCCGCCATTTCACTGTTCGCACGACGGTTCGACAGCACCCACACGGAAGCACCGGATGCGCTGCGGTTGGGTGCGGCATCGGCGTGAATGGACACCAGCAGATTGGCGTTTTGCTTGCGCGCCACTTCAGAGCGGCCCATGACGGAAATAAAATAGTCGCCGTCACGGGTCATCACGCCTTTAAACATCGGGTCGGCGTTCAGCAGCGCTTTTAACTTGCGCGCAATCGCAATCGTCACGTTTTTTTCTTTCAGGCCCCCGCCACCAATGGCGCCCGGATCCTGTCCGCCGTGACCGGCATCAATTGCCACGATCACGGTGTCATTGCTGCTACGAGCGTTGCGTGGGCGCGCCACCTCATTACCACTGCTGACCGACGTCACCGGATTGGCATCAAACGGACTTTTTGGCGGTGCACTGACCGGACGGGAAGGTGACACGCTGCTTACCGCGGCCTGGCGGCTTGCCTGGGATGGCTGCGTGCCGGAAATGGTGAACACCACATTGTAATGACTGCCGTTACGCTGCGTAACCGCCCGGGTCTTACCCCGCTGGGTCAGCTCAAACACCAGGCGGATACTCTGGCTGTCTTTGGCGGTGCTTGACCGGATGCGCTTCACAATGTTCTCACCGCTGAAAGTCAGGGGCAGCCCCTGTACGATACCGCTCTGGCGGATATCCAGCACAACACGATCCGGGTTATGTAACGGAAAGAATGCATACACCGGTTGCCCGGCAAAGCTCAGCGTGACCCGGGCTTCGTTACTGCCATTAGAAACTTTAATATCGGATAAATTCGCCGCCACCGAGCTGAAGGAACAGCAAAACAGGGCCAGCAGGCACCAGGCTTTAAATCGCAGCATCATGCTCCATCCTGTTCAGCCATTATGCGTTGTAACATCGTTTCACCATTGGGGGTGCAGGCGCACAGGCGTGCTTCACGCGCATGTCCCTGATAAGTGAGATGCAGCTCCACATCAGGCTCTGGCAGGATGCCAGCCCCCTGCTGAGGCCACTCAACCAGGCACAGGCTGTCCGGGCCAAAATAATCACGAATGCCCATAAATTCAAGCTCTTCCGGGTCAGACAAACGGTACAGGTCAAAGTGATACACCCGGCGATCTGGCAGAACGTAAGGTTCAACCAGCGTATAAGTGGGACTTTTTACATTTCCCTGATGGCCAAGCGCCTGTAAGAAGCCGCGGCTAAAGGTGGTTTTACCTGCACCGAGGTCGCCATAAAGATAGAGGATCGCCGCGCCTTGACAGGCGCGGGCCAGGCGGGCACCCAGAGCGAGGGTTGCTGCCTCATCGGGCAATGCAATTACACAGGTCATCATTCTTTTGTATTCGAAATCTCAGGATTGACAAACAGATACAGCATCGAGAGCAGGTCGCTGGCTAACATACCGCGCGTACCGCGCTGCTGTGCCACTACGTCAGCCGCCGCTCCATGCACGACGCATCCTGCGCAGGCAGCATCGTACAGTGAGAGCTTTTGCCCTGCCAGACTGCCGATAATACCAGATAACACATCTCCCATTCCCCCACTGGCCATACCGGCGTTACCGACATCGGCAATGGCCATTTCGCCCTGCTCGCTGGCAATCAATGTACCGGCACCTTTCAGGACGACAGTACCACCATAGCGCTTTGCCAGACGGCGTACAGCCAGTAAGCGGTCACTCTCAATTTCGCTGACTTTACTGTTCAGCAGCCTTGCGGCTTCACCGGGATGCGGCGTAATAATTCGATTTTGACGTTTATCGGGGCTGATTGCCAGCAGGTTAAGCGCATCGGCGTCCCAAAGCATCGTTTTCTGAGAGTTTTCGACCTTTTTCAAGGCGTTCTTACCCCACGCGCCCTGACCGAGACCAGGTCCAATCACGATGACATCCGCCCATTCCAGCCCGGCATCGAGCGTTTTATCCGTCATCTCCTGTACCATAATCTCCGGACGCGCCGTCAGTAAGGGGCCAACGTTTTCAATGTGAGTGAGTACTCGCACCAAACCTGCTCCGGCGCGTAATGCGGCTTCTGCTGTCATACGAATCGCTCCGGCAGTTCCGTGATCGCCGCCAATCACCAGCAGGCGGCCGTGATCGCCTTTGTGTGAGGTCGGCCGCCGTGGCGGCAGCCAGGTGGCGAGATGGCCGGCATCATAGCGGGCAATCGGCGCGACCTGACCTCGCAACCACGGATCAAGATTCAGGCTGTGGTAATGCAGCTGTCCGACATGGTCACGCGCTTTACCGGTCAGTAGCCCCGGTTTCAGGGCGATAAATGCCAGCGTATGACGCGCATTAACGGCAACACCCGGGACAGTACCGTTAGCAGCCACTAACCCTGAGGGCACATCCAGCGCAAACACCGGGGCTGAATGGCCATTCATCCGCTCAATCAGCGCATCATAAGGCGCTTCAGGGGTGCGATGAAGCCCGGTGCCGAGCAGTGCATCAACAATCACGTCAACAGAATCAGGCCAGGAAAGGCGTGCATCATGGATTACGCCACCGGCCGCCAGCCAGTTTTCCCGCGCCTGGCGGGCTTCCTCTGGCGGGTTTTTATTCCCTTCCACAGCAATCAGCGTGACCTGCAGCCCGGCAGCCTGCACCAGGCGTGCTACGACAAAGCCATCGCCGCCATTGTTGCCGTGCCCGCACAGGATCAGCCAGTGCTGCGCCTGCGGCCAGAGCTGCCGTAGTAAGCTGAACGCTGCCTCCCCTGCGCGCTGCATCAGTTCAAACAGTGTGATACCCAGACTGTCTGCCCCCTCACGCTCCAGCCCGGCGACCGCCTCCACAGGCCAGACAGAATAGGGTAAACTGGTACGGTCTTTTTGCTGGTTCAGGTTATTCATGTCGCATCCTCTCGATTTTCATCAACTTGCCCGGGATATTAAACAGTGGGGGCTGGCGCTCGGCTTTCAGCAGGTGGGTATTTGTGATACCGACTTAACGCTGGAAGAGCCCCGTCTTCAGGCCTGGCTGGACAAACAATACCACGGTGAAATGGACTGGATGGCGCGCCACGGGATGATGCGCGCCCGCCCCCATGAACTGCTGCCCGGTACGCTGCGCGTCATCAGCGTACGGATGAATTATCTGCCTGCAAAAGCCGCCTTCGCCAGCACGCTAAAAAATCCCCGGCTGGGCTATGTCAGCCGTTACGCTCTCGGCCGCGATTATCACAAAGTATTACGCAATCGCCTGAAAAAGCTCGGCGATATGATCCGCGAACACTGTAGTGACGCCCAGTTCCGTCCCTTTGTCGACTCAGCGCCGCTGTTGGAACGGCCGCTGGCCGCGAAGGCGGGTCTGGGATGGACGGGTAAACATTCGCTGATCCTCAATCGCGAAGCCGGATCCTGGTTTTTTCTCGGCGAACTGTTGATTGATCTGCCGCTGCCGGTTGATAGTCCGGTCGAAGAGAACTGTGGACGCTGCGTTGCCTGCATCACTACCTGCCCGACAGGTGCCATCGTCGAGCCTTACACCGTCGATGCCCGCCGCTGCATCTCTTATCTCACCATCGAGTTAGAAGGTGCGATTCCGGAAGCGTTTCGTCCCTTGATCGGCAACCGCATTTATGGCTGCGACGACTGCCAGCTGATTTGCCCGTGGAACCGTTACGGGCAGCTCACGGATGAAGATGATTTTAGCCCACGCGCCATCCTGCATGCTCCCCCCCTGACAGAGCTTTTCGCCTGGGATGAGGCAAAATTCTTACGTATTACTGAAGGATCAGCTATCCGGCGTATTGGTCATTTGCGCTGGCTGCGCAATATCGCGGTGGCGCTCGGCAACGCGCCCTGGGATGAAAACCATCTGAAAGCACTGGAAGCACGTCGCGGTGAGCATGCCATGCTGGATGAACATATTGACTGGGCGATTGCGCGCCAGCTGGCACGACGCGATGAACATACTATTGAAGTACAGAGCAGCCAGCAGAAACGCCTGGTGCGTACAATCGAGAAGGGATTGCCACGTGATGCTTAAATGCACAACAGGGTAAGTTTTCTCCCTGCGAAATCTTTTCCACATGCTGTGAATAAAAATAAAAACTCTTTGTCATTCAAGCGTCACAGAAACAGCAAGTGATCCAGATAACAATTTGAAATATTCACAATTGATTTAAAAACAACGAGTTACAAAAGATATGGAATAACAAGCTGTTTTGTCGCACGCGAAGATCAACAACATAAGCTGTGGATAAGTCTGTTTAAAAGATTTTTGAGCAGGGGAAAACAGGCTATCGCACTGCATCAGACGCTGTGGATAAAAATGAAGGTAATTGAGAAATATTTTTATTTGGAGCGGGAAACGAGACTCGAACTCGCGACCCCGACCTTGGCAAGGTCGTGCTCTACCAACTGAGCTATTCCCGCTTAGGATAAATGCTGCTTTAATGCACTAAAAAGCATGTAACTTATTGATTAATCTGATTTTTATTCCTGCTTTTCACAGGAGAGGTCGCTATTATGGACCTGTTTACGGGTGCTGGCAAGCCTTGCTTCAAAAAAAATTTTCCCGCTCAAAAAAACTGCGCACTGCGTCACTCCGTTACCCGTTATGAGACGATTCAGATCCCCGCCATTTGCAAACCTGCCCGTCAGTCAGTATGGAACTGGCGTATCAAAATGTGCCGATTCAATATCAAACCTCATAATACTGATGACGAAAAAACCATTAGTAATATAACGATATTTTTAATAAAACCACTAACAACAAAAAAATAATTAAATATCGATAGACAATAAATAAACTAATCATTTTATTATAATGGATAAATAACGATACCGATAAGCACACACCCTGATTGACATAAAGCAGTTTATATCGCTACCATTATTCGGTTAAAGCCAAATTTATTACCCGCACCACCAGGAAGAAACAAAACTTTTAAATTACCCCTCCTTTTATTAGGAAATTACTTAAATTAACGGACTATTATCGACATGAATAAGATATTCAAAGTAATTTGGAATAAAAGTGCCCAGTGCTTCGTGGTCTCTTCTGAACTGGCAAAAAGTACAGTTAAAAGTGGACGACAAAAATTAACACCAGCAAGCCAGAAAAGCTCAACGCTGTTTAGCTTTTCGCTGCTGGTCTCATCGCTACTGATGGCCATGTCCGGGTCAGCCTATGCGGTGAACGCAGCACCGCCAGCAAACAGTATTAACCCGGACTATCAGGCAGCAAACGGATTAATCAGCATTGCAGGCGGTGGCAAAGGCAACGCCCATGCAACTGATAATAAAAATGGCCAGAATGATAAGTCCAATAATGACTATGGTATTGCTATCGGAGCCGGCTCTAAAGGATTCTGGGCCAGCGTGGCCATGGGGGATACCGCCGAGGCACAGTCGCTTTACGGCACCGCCATCGGTCCCAAGGCCAACATAGACAACGCCTCGGACTATGCCGTTGCGCTGGGTAATAAGGCCAGCATAAAGACCAGTAACAACGGGGTGGTATTGGGCTCCAATGCCAGTCTTACAGGTGCCGAGAACTCGGTCGCCATAGGAAATGCAGCGTCCGTTAGTGGGGTTAAGAACTCCGTCGCCATAGGCGCAAACTCTACGGCAACCGAAGAAAATACCGTCTCCATTGGTTCTAAAGGGCATGAGCGCAAACTGGTTAACCTGGCTGACGGCGATGTTTCTGCGACGTCTAAAGAAGCGGTTAACGGCAGTCAGCTGAATACGACTAACCTGAAGATTGATGCGTTTGACGGACGAATCAATGACAATAATGCCAATATCGATCTCCTGAATCAGGGAAGTGCCGGCGTCATTCAGGTAACCAAAGATAAAACGACACTGTTTATCGGTTCTGACATTGCAGAAGAAGTAACCACGTTTGATCTGTCCACAACAAAGACTGTAGATGGTGAAGATGTCACAACCAACCGGAAAATGACGGGTCTGCTGGAGGGCATAGTCGAAAAAGATTCCACCGATGCCGTCAACGGCAATCAGCTGTTTAAAACCGAGCAGGAAGTACTGCAAAACACCGGTGATATTACCAATCTGAATACCGGTAAGGCCGGGCTGGTGCAGCTGGAAGGGCAAAATCTGTTCTTCGGCAGCGCGGCGGCCAACGCAATGGTCTTTAATGTCGGAAACCGCACGATCAGCGGTGTGAAAGCAGCCACACTCAGCGCAGACTCAACCGAAGCTGTTAACGGCAGTCAGCTGCATGACACCAATGCCCGCATTGATAAAAACTCCGATGACATTGCCAAACTGGCCGGTAACAGCAGCGGTGGGGGTGCTGGCGGCATGCTGCAAATGAGTGGTGACGGGCAGTCCCTTGTCGTCAGTGAGGCAGGGAAAGGGGCAACCTCGCTCAATTTAGACGGCCTCACCATTAACGGGATTGGCGCAGGCGAGTTAAGTGCGACTTCCACCGAGGCGGTTAATGGTTCTCAGCTGTTTGAAACCAATCAACAGGTTTCTAAAAACACTACCGATATCAGTAAATTAAGCACAGACATCAGCAGTGGTAAAACAGGCGTAACGCAGATTGATGGCGATAAAATCGTCTTCAACGATGGCGGGAAAGGCACAACCACTCTGGATGTCGGCGGGCGTAACGTTGCTAATATCAAAGAGGGTGAGCTGTCCAAAAACTCGAAAGATGCGGTTAATGGTTCTCAGCTGTTTGAGACGAATACTCACGTTGAGCAGAACACGGCAAATATTGAAATTAACCGGACAGATATTAATAAAAACAAGACGGATATTGCCAATAACTCATCAAAAATCACTGACCTTGAAAATTCCTTCTCAGGCATGAATCACTCATTCAGAAGCCTGGCGAAAGAAGTTAACAAGAATAAAAAACGGGCTGATGCCGGGATTGCCGGGGCGATGGCGATGACGGCCATTCCCCATGTGTATTCCGACGACTTCTCTTTCGGTATGTCGATGTCAGGTTACCGGGATCAGGGGGCATTAGCCGCAGGGGTGACGGTGAAAACCAGTGAACATACGGCCATGAAAGTGAACTCTTCCTGGGATACCCAAAATGGCGCTGGCGTTGCCGCAGGTTTTGCCTGGGGCTGGTAAGGCTGATTGAATAATGGCCATCGGGAGGAGTCCCGCTGGCCATAAAAGGTGACTATTTCAATGAAGACCATTATCAACGGCCTGATTATTATTATCATGAGCTCAATCATTTCTACGCTGTGCGCGCTCTACTTATCTGATAATAACAACAGCCTTTTTAAACATTATGATCCCCCTGCAGTCAATAATCAGCACGATAACACTATCGAATTACTGAAAAAATCCGCTATAGCCGGAAATATAGAGTCGCAGTTTACGCTCGGTACTATGTATTATCTGGGACGTCAGGTTCCTAAAGATGATGTTGAATCACGCTTCTGGTTTAATATTGCCTACACAAATGGCAGTCTGGAAGCCGAAGTCAATCTTGCCTCCATGTATAAATACGGTGAGGGTGGGGATAAGGACCTGAAAAAAGCACTTTCACTCTACGCCGATGCCGCACAAAAAGGGTCTCCCGTTGCTTTTTACAGTCTGGGAAAAATGTATCTGACGGGCGACGCTCTGGAGAAAAATGAGCGCTATGGGCTCTCGTTATTACAGGACTCCTGTCGTGCAGGTTACGACAAGAGCTGTCTTCTGCTGCGACAAACATCTCATCCTCATCCGGCAACATCGCAAAAATGACCCTCAGGATCATTTTTGCGGCCGGTGAACGTTCAGATCTGCCAGCGTTAAGGGTTTAGCTGCTGCCAGCGCTGAAAAACGGTGATCGCATTGCTGCTTTTCTGCTGGATCATCGGCAGGCGACGCTGCTCGATCGGCTTGCTGTACTCTGCATAGAAGGTATTCAGTTCAAAGTACTTGCGGTTATCCTGATAAAACGGGGCATAGTCTTCACGCGTTGTAAGGTAAATCACCTGCTTCGGACTGCAATAGTAGAGCGAGCCAAGGCACATCGGACAGGGGCTGGCGAGAATGTAAATATCGCAGTCACTGAGATTTTCCGTGCCGAGCCGCGTACAGGCCTGGCGGATAGCCAGAATTTCAGCATGTGCGGTAGGATCGCTGGTTTGTGCCACCAGATTCGGACTTTCTGCAATAATCTCACCGTCACGCACGATCACCGTCGCAAACGGCCTTCCGCCCTCTTCCACGTTTTTCATTGCCAGATCGACAGTACGCTGCACAAAATCCATCATCATCTCCATGTCTGCTCAGAGTAGGGTTAATGGAGATAAGGCTATGGCCGGTTAGCTATAATGTAAAAGACCAATTTATAATGAATGCCATAAGCTGTAATTATAGGAACGCTCATGCTGTTACGTCATATCCACTATTTTCTGGCAGTCGCTGAACACCGTAGCTTTACCCGCGCGGCGACAGCATTGCACGTCTCACAGCCGGCACTGTCACAGCAGATTAAGCAGTTAGAAGAAACCCTGGGCAGCCCGCTTTTTGATCGAAGCGGGAGAGAGATGCGTCTGACCGACGCCGGAGAAACATATCGTCATTATGCGAAGCGGGCCCTGCGCGACCTGGCGGAGGGACAGCGTGCGCTGAATGACGTGGAAAATCTACGGCGTGGAGCATTGCACATAGCCATTAACCCCACCTTCACTCACTACCTGATGGGGCCGCTGATCGCGTCTTTTCACCACCGTTATCCCGACATTACGCTGGAAATACGGGAAATGCCTCAGGAGCAGATAGAGCAGAACCTGGCGGATGACCGCGTGGATTTAGGCATCGGGTTTGACGTACCGGTGCAGACCGGCATCTCCGCTCAGACGCTGTTTACCGAAACGCTGGCGCTGGTCGTCGCCAGCCATCACCCCCAGGCCCGGCATCGCCGTCTGCCGCTTGCGGCACTGGATGAGGAGAAGCTGGTGCTGCTGACGGCTGAATTTGCCACCCGGAGGCAAATTGATCACTGCTGTCGGAAAAACAACCTGAATCCTCAGGTGTTAATGCAGGCAAACTCACTGAGTGCGGTGATTGAAATTATCCGGCGAACCAGGCTTGCCAGCCTGCTACCGGCAATGACAACCCTGGCGCATCCTGATCTGGTGTCCGTTGAACTCACGCCCCCGCTGCTGGAAAGAACGGCAGTGCTTTTACAAAGAAAGGGAGGATACCAGACCGCTGCGGCAAGGGCATTTGCCGTTCTTGCGCAGGAACAGGGAGATGATTTTCAGCAAGGACAGGCATAAAAAAAGAGCCTTTCGGCTCTTTTTTTACTGGTTCACAGAAAGACGAGTCTGTCTGAAAACGAAATTTTGGAGCGGGAAACGAGACTCGAACTCGCGACCCCGACCTTGGCAAGGTCGTGCTCTACCAACTGAGCTATTCCCGCTTGGGTGGTACTGACTACTTAAAATTTGGAGCGGGAAACGAGACTCGAACTCGCGACCCCGACCTTGGCAAGGTCGTGCTCTACCAACTGAGCTATTCCCGCTCTGGGTACCGAAGAAAATTCTTCATCGGTACGGGGTGCGAATTATACGAGTATTTTCCCCCCCCGCAACCCCCGGCATTGAAAAATTTTACTTTTTTTTGCCAAGTGTCGATTAAACCGCCGTTACGCTGATTTTTACAGCATTTCAGGGCTAAAAACAGCGCTTACTGCTTTTTCCCGCTAACCGTAAAATTACAGCTGGATAAAATGCTCGCGATAATAGGCCAGTTCGGCCACTGACTCACGGATATCATCCATCGCCTGGTGGGTCCCCTGCTTTTTAAAGCCCGGCAGGATCTCCGGTTTCCAGCGCCGTGCCAGCTCTTTCAGCGTACTGACATCCAGGTAACGGTAATGGAAGTAGGCTTCCAGCTCCGGCATATATTTGAACAGGAAGCGGCGATCCTGGCCAATGCTGTTACCACAGATCGGTGAACTGTTGGCCGGAACCCACTGTTCAAGAAAGGCAATCGTCGCCCGCACGGCGGCTTCTTCATCGATCTGGCTGGCTTTAACCCGCTCCACCAGGCCACTGTTGGTATGGGTGCGTACATTCCACTCATCCATTAATGCCAGTTGGGCATCTGACTGGTGGACAGCCATCACCGGGCCTTCGGCCAGAATATTCAGATCGGCGTCTGTAACCAGGGTGGCAATCTCAATAATCCGATCCTGCTCCGGGTCGAGCCCGGTCATCTCAAGATCAATCCAAATCAGGTTGTTAGCATTAGCAGTCATAGTACGTCTCGCGTTGGCCGAAGCGGCATAGTGTCGAATTAAGGTGTATGATAGACGTTTTGCCCTGTCAGGGCGAAATATGCAAAACCGGTGTGAGGAACAGTGACTAAAAACAAACTATCCAAAGGTCAGCAACGTCGCGTGAGTGCCAACCACGATCGTCGCCTGAAACAGCGTGCTGATAAACCTGAGCCAGATGACAATCTGTTCGGTGAAGCCCGTGATGGCGTGGTGATCAGCCGTTTTGGTATGCATGCCGATGTGGAAGATGCGGATGGTTCCGTTCACCGCTGTAACATCCGCCGCACCATTCGTTCACTGGTGACCGGTGACCGCGTGCGCTGGCGTCCAGGCGTGGAAGGGGGAGCTACCGTTAAAGGAATTGTTGAAGGCGTACATGAACGTACCTCGGTACTGACGCGTCCCGACTTCTATGACGGTGTGAAACCTATTGCCGCCAATATCAATCAAATCGTGGTGGTGTCGGCTATTCTGCCTGAGCTCTCGCTGAATATCATTGACCGCTATCTGGTGGCGTGTGAAACACTGGGCGTTGAGCCACTGCTGGTACTGAACAAAACCGATCTGCTGGATGACAAGGGCCGTGCCTTCGTTGATGAGCAGATGGATATCTATCGCCATATTGGCTACAAGGTGCTGATGGTTTCCAGCCATCGTAAAGAGGGCCTGGTGGAACTGGAAGAGGCGCTGACCGGTCGGGTCAGTATCTTCGCCGGGCAGTCCGGGGTCGGAAAATCCAGCCTGCTCAACGCCCTGCTGGGTCTGGAGCTCAGCGCTGCCGAGATCCTCACTAATGACGTCTCCGACAACTCAGGCCTGGGACAGCACACCACCACTGCTTCCCGTCTCTATCACTTCCCGCACGGCGGGGACGTGATTGATTCCCCGGGGGTGCGGGAATTTGGTTTATGGCACCTGGAGCCGGAACAAATCACCCTGGGATTTGTCGAATTTCGTGACTACTTAGGCGGGTGCAAATTCCGTGACTGCAAACATGATACTGACCCCGGCTGCGCCATACGTGAAGCTGTCGAAAAAGGTGAGATCGACGAGTCGCGTTTTGTTAACTATCACCTGATTCTCGATACCATGTCTGAAGTCCAGGCGAAAACCCGCCGCTTTAGCACCGACAAAGACTGACAAAACGGGCCTGATAAACAGGCAGCGGAGCATTAAAAACAGCGTTCACTGCCGGGCAATAGCCTAAAACTGCGGGCGCTGCTACAATCCGCCCCCTTTATTAGCACTGTCCCCTGATTCATCACTTTGCAGAACGGCGCAGCGCGCCTCTGCAGCCTGATCCGGGGGCAGGTATATCTGATTGAGCCAGGAGGCTAACGTGTTCGATCGTATTAAACTCGGCCTGAATAACATACTGCCTAAAAAAGCCCTGACTGAACTGGCCGGCTGGGGTGCCAGCAAACGGGGTGGATGGCTGACCAAAGCCGTGATAGACGCTTTTGTCTGGTATTACAAAGTGGATATGAAAGAAGCGCAGAAACCGGACACGGCCAGCTATCGCACCTTTAACGATTTCTTCGTCCGTCCGCTGCGCGACGAAGCCCGGCCGATTGAAACTGACCCGAATCTGCTGGTTCTGCCTGCGGATGGCGCGATCAGCCAGTTAGGCCATATTGACGGCGAACAGATTTTTCAGGCCAAGGGGCATACCTATTCGCTGGAAGCGCTGCTGGCAGGCAATACCGCGATGACTGAGATGTTCCGTGACGGCGAGTTTGTTACCACTTACCTGGCACCACGTGACTACCACCGTGTTCATATGCCTTGTAACGGGATCCTGCGCGAAATGATCTACGTACCGGGCGACCTCTATTCGGTGAACCCGCTGACGGCCCAGAACATTCCCAATCTGTTTGCGCGTAACGAGCGGGTGATTTGCCTGTTTGATACCGAATTTGGTCCGATGGCACAGATTCTGGTGGGCGCCACGATTGTCGGCAGCATCGAAACCGCATGGGCGGGCACCGTAACGCCACCGCGTGAAGGGGTGATCAAACGCTGGAGCTGGCCGGGTGCAGATGCAGAGGGATCGGTCGTCCTGTTGAAAGGTCAGGAAATGGGGCGCTTTAAACTCGGCTCAACCGTGATTAACCTGTTTGCTCCTGGCAAAGTTAAGCTGGCAGAAAGCCTGACGGCTGAGAGTAAAACCCGTCTTGGCACGACCCTCGCCATCGCACTGCAAAAAGACAGTGCGGAAGACGTCCTCCATCATCCATAGCGGATAATCATGTCACGTCTGATACTCACTCTTTTGTTAGGCTGGAGCTTGCTCCAGCCGGTATATGCCGCCAGCGCACCGGATGCGTCGCAGATCAAACAACAGCTGGAAGAGGCGAAATCAGAGAAGACCTCCGCAAGTCAGACCGCCACCGTCGAGGCCCTGCAGTCCACGCTTAACTGGCTGGATGAATACCAGAAGTCCGTGGATCTTACGCAGGAATATCAGCAGGTCATCGACGATTTCCCCAAACTGTCCCGTGAATTACGCCAGCAGATCGTCACCCTGACGGACAGCAACAAGCCCCTGCGCAGTAATATGAGTGCCGCCGATCTCGATCAGGAGATCCTGCAGGTCAGCAGCCAGTTGCTGGAAGAGAGCCGTCAGGCCCAGCAGGAGCAGGATCGCGCCCGTGAGATCAGCGACTCTCTTTCCCAGTTGCCGCAGCAGCAAACCGATGCCCGCCGCGCGCTGAACGAAATAGAACGTCGCTTACAGGGACAGCCTGCCCCCAACACGCCACTCGGTCAGGCCCAGCTGGCGCAGCGTCAGGCAGAGTCTGCCGCACAAAAAGCCCGCGTGGATGAGCTGGAGCTGGCACAGCTTTCAGCCAACAACCGTCAGGAGCTGGCGCGTATGCGCGCCGAAGTCCACCAGCGTAAAGCCGCCAGCCTGGATGCCTACTTACAGGATTTACGTAACCAGCTGAACAGCCTGCGCCAGCGTGAGGCCGAAATGGCCCTGGCCCGCACCGAACAGCTGGCAGAAAACAGCGGTGATATGCCCGCCGGCATCACGGAACAGTTTCGCATTAACCGCGAACTTTCCAGCGCACTGAATCAGCAGGCGCAGCGCATGGACCTGGTGGCCTCGCAGCAGCGAACCGCCGCCAATCAGACCATCCAGGTTCGTCAGGCACTCAGCACCATTCGCGAACAGTCACAGTGGCTCGGCGTCTCCAACGTGCTGGGTGAAGCACTGCGTGCCCAGGTGGCCCGACTGCCGGATATGCCGAAGCCACAACAGCTGGATAATGAAATGGCCCAGCTGCGCGTGCAGCGCCTCTACTATGAAGACCTGCTCGAGCGCCAGAAATCACTGCGCCAGCTTCGCCAGGATGACAACAGCGACCTGACGCCTGAACAACGCCGTATCCTTGAAGCCCAGTTGAAAACCCAGCGCGAACTGCTGACCTCGCTGCTTTCCGGCTGTGATAATCTGATCCTCGGCGTCACCAAACTGAAAGTGGGCAACAGCCAGCTGGTGGATGCGCTGAATGAAGTCAAAGAAGCCACCCACCGCTACCTGTTCTGGACGGCGGATGTCAGCGCCGTCGACTTCAGCTACCCCATCAACCTCGCGCGTGACCTGCACCGCCTGCTGTCACTGGACACACTGGGTCAGCTGGGCGGCGCGATGGTGATGATGGTGACCAGCCGGGAAACCGTGCTGCCGCTGCTTGGCGCCGTGCTGCTGGTCGGCTTTAGCATCAGCTCCCGCCGCCACTTTCGCAAATTCCTTGAACGCGCCTCCAGTAAAGTCGGCAAGGTTACCCAGGATCACTTCAGTCTCACCCTGCGAACGGTGTTCTGGTCCATTCTGGTGGCACTCCCTTTGCCAGTGCTGTGGGCGGCGCTGGGCTATGGTTTACAACACGCCTGGCCCTATCCGATTGCCATTGCCATCGGTGACGGCGTGACCGCCAGCGTCCCGCTGCTCTGGGCGTTTATGGTCAGCAATACCTTTGCCCGTTCGCAGGGGTTGTTTATCGTCCATTTCCGCTGGCCGCAAACCCGTGTGGCGCGCGCAATGCGTTTCTATACGCTGTGCATCGGTCTGGTAGTACCGCTGATGATGATGCTGATTGCCTTCGATAATCTTGAAGACCGCGAATTCTCAGCCACCCTCGGCCGTCTGTGCTTTATCCTGATTTGTGGGGCCCTGAGCCTGGTGACTGTCAGCCTGAAACGGGCGGGGATCCCGCTGCACCTTGATAAAGAAGGTAACGGCGATAACTTGATTAACCGGATGCTGTGGAATGCGATGATCGCGATCCCGCTGGTCGCGGCCCTTGCCTCCTGTATCGGCTATCTGGCGGCGGCTCAGGCGCTGCTGGCGCGTCTGGAAACCTCGTTAGCGATCTGGTTCCTGCTGCTGGTGATTTACCATATTATTCGCCGCTGGATGCTGATCCAGCGGCGACGCATCGCCTTCGATCGGGCACGCCAGCGCCGGGCTGAGATCCTTGCCCAGCGCGCGCGCGGCGAAGAGGAACTCGCCGCCCAGCAAACCGCTGCCGACAGCGTGGATGTGGAAGAGCCGGTGATAGACCTGGATGCCATCAGCGCGCAGTCATTACGCCTTGTGCGTTCAATACTGACGCTGATCGCACTGGTTTCGGTGATCGTCCTGTGGTCAGAGATCCACTCCGCGTTTGGCTTTATGGAAAATATTCGCCTGTGGGATGTCAGCACCACCGTACAGGGAGTGGAAAGCCTGCAACCGATCACGCTGGGCTCGGTGGTGATTGCTATCCTGGTGCTGGTGATCACCACCCAGTTGGTGCGCAATATGCCTGCCCTGCTGGAGCTGGCGCTGTTGCAGCACCTCAGCCTGACGCCCGGCACGGGCTATGCCATCACCACCCTGACCAAATATATGCTGATCCTGATTGGCGGACTGGTCGGGTTCTCCCTGATCGGCATTGACTGGTCGAAACTGCAGTGGCTGGTGGCGGGTCTGACCGTCGGCCTGGGCTTTGGTCTGCAGGAGATCTTTGCAAACTTTATCTCCGGCCTGATCATTCTCTTCGAGAAGCCGATCCGCATCGGGGACACCGTGACCATCCGCGATCTGACCGGTAGCATCACACGCATTAATACCCGCGCCACCACCATTACCGACTGGGACCGCAAAGAGATTATCGTGCCGAACAAGGCCTTTATTACCGAGCAGTTTATTAACTGGTCGCTGTCAGACTCGGTCACCCGCGTGGTGCTGACCATCCCGGCCCCGGCCGAGGCGAACAGTGAAGAGGTAACCAACGTGCTGCTCACTGCCGCACAGCGATGCAGCTACGTGCTGGAGACACCGCCGCCAGAAGCCTTCCTGGTGGATTTGCAGCAGGGGATCCAGCTGTTTGAGTTGCGCATTCACGCTGCAGAAATGGGGCACCGCATGCCGCTGCGCCACGAGCTGCATCAGCTTATCCTGCGCGGTTATCAGGAGCACGGGCTGGAAATGCCGTTCCCACCGTTCCAGGTGCGTATGGAAACCATCGGACGCAAAACGCCTGCCAGCAACGGCGCGCCTGCGGCTCGTAATTACAAATCGGGCGGGTTGTGATGGCCCGGCACGGGTCAAAGGTGATCATTCAGCCCTGACGCCGGGATCCTGACGGGGCGCACCGACTTTTCAGTGCGCCCTGCGCGTTAACAACGCTCGACGGTAAATGCAATCACATCACTGAGCTGCTCGGCCTTCAGGGCCAGCATCACAATACGATCCACGCCCAGCGCCACGCCGGAACATTCCGGCATCCCGTGAGCCAGCGCGTCCAGCAGATGAGTATCAATCGGCTGCACCGGCAGGCCGGCTGCGGCACGTTTACGGTTATCCTGCTCAAAGCGCAGGCGCTGTTCGCGGCTGTCGGTAAGCTCACGGAAACCATTGGCCAGTTCAATCCCTTTGAAATAGACCTCGAAGCGCTCTGCCACTCGATGATCTTCCGTGCTGATCTCAGCCAGCGACGCCTGGCTTGCCGGAAAGTGATAAACGAAAGCGGGTTTCTCTTTACCAATCTCAGGCTCCACGCCCAGCATAAACAGCAGCTGTAAAAGCGTATCGCGATCTTCTTCCCGATGGGCCAGATCGCCTGCGCCCAGCTTCACGGCGGCCTCACGCAGCTGCGCTTTATCGGCCGACAGTGGGTCAATCTCCAGATGACGAATAAACGCCTGCTGGTAGGAAAGGGTTTCTGCCGGCGCACACTCCAGTACCTGCTGTAACAGATCGTCCACCTCGTTCATCAGGCGGTACATATCATAGTGTGGCCGGTACCACTCCAGCATGGTGAATTCGGGATTATGGTGCCGCCCCATCTCTTCATTACGGAAGCTGCGGCACAACTGAAAGATCGGGCCACTGCCCGCTGCCAGCAGGCGCTTCATATGGTATTCAGGGCTGGTCATCAGATAAAGATCGATGCCTGCGGCGGCGCCGGGCCCCACAAACCGCGTCTGGAACGGGAACAGATGCACGTCCGTCACCGTTGCCTGGCTCATCGCCGGGGTTTCCACTTCCAGTACGCCGCGATCGGCAAAGAAACGCCGGATTTCAGCCATAATCGCCGCACGCTTCAATAAATTGGCGATGGGTGCACAAGGCCGCCAGCTGGCCGAATCGCTCATCTTTTTTACTCCACAGTCAGTAGGGGCAGGAAGTCTACCTGTACCGGCAGCAACACACAATTCTACGTCGAAAAAACCAGCAACCTGTTTAACCACAAAAATAAAGTGGTTTTCCTCTGCTACCCGCCTAAATGGCCGAACACATCAAATTAGCGTGTTTTTAACCCGCCTATACTGGGCGGCGACAGGCGAGTAGACCGACCCGCCATGCCTCTGGAAAAATTTTAAACACACCATACCTTCACTATTTCACCCCGCAGAATACGCTTTAATAGCGATGCGGTGGGAAGTATGACGGGTATAAGGGAGGAAGCTGTGCAAACCCTGAATGCCGATTTGGTCATTGTTGGTGCCGGTGGTGCCGGGCTTCGTGCCGCGATTGCCGCTGCCGAAGCCAACCCACGATTAAAAATTGCCCTGATATCCAAGGTCTATCCGATGCGCAGCCACACCGTGGCCGCCGAGGGGGGCGCCGCTGCGGTCACCCAGCAGCAGGACAGCTTTGATTCCCACTTTCACGATACCGTTGCCGGCGGCGACTGGCTGTGTGAGCAGCCGGTCGTGGACTACTTTGTCCAGCACTGTCCGCAGGAAATGGCGCAGATGGAGCTGTGGGGCTGCCCGTGGAGCCGTAAAGAAGACGGATCGATTAACGTGCGCCGTTTTGGTGGCATGAAGATCGAGCGCACCTGGTTTGCCGCCGATAAGACCGGTTTTCATATGCTGCACACCCTGTTTCAGACTTCACTGAAATACCCGCAGATCCAGCGTCTGGATGAGCATTTTGTCCTCGACCTGCTGGTAGATGATGGCGTCGCGCACGGTGTGGTGACCCTTAACATGATGGAGGGTACGCTGCTGGAGGTGCGCGCGCAGTCTGTGATCCTCGCCACCGGCGGGGCCGGACGCGTCTACCGTTATAACACTAACGGCGGCATCGTCACTGGCGACGGTATGGGCATGGCGTTTCGTCATGGTGTTCCGCTACGCGATATGGAATTTGTCCAGTATCACCCGACCGGCCTGCCGGGTTCGGGCATTCTGATGACGGAAGGCTGTCGGGGCGAAGGCGGTATCCTGGTCAATAAAGACGGCTACCGTTATCTGCAGGATTACGGCATGGGGCCGGAAACCCCGCTCGGTGAACCAAGAAATAAATATATGGAACTGGGGCCCCGCGATAAGGTTTCCCAGGCCTTCTGGCACGAGTGGCGCGCCGGGCGTACCATCGCCACCCCGCGGGGTGATGTCGTGTACCTTGACCTGCGCCATCTGGGTGAGAAAAAGCTACGGGAGCGACTGCCCTTTATCTGCGAACTGAGCAAAGCCTACGTCGGGGTCGACCCGATTACCGCCCCTATTCCGGTTCGTCCGACCGCGCACTACACCATGGGCGGCATTGAAACCAACAACCAGTGTGAAACCCGTATTCAGGGTCTGTTTGCCGTCGGCGAATGCTCATCTGTCGGGCTGCACGGCGCTAACCGCCTGGGGTCCAACTCGCTGGCCGAGCTGGTGGTCTTTGGTCGCCTGGCCGGCGAACAGGCTGCACAGCGGGCCTCCCAGCCACATCCACTGCGCGACACCGTCCTCAGCGCACAGCGCAACGATATTGAAAAACGCCTGCATGGCCTGGTGAACCAGCAGGGCAACGAAAATGCAGCCACCCTGCGCGACGAAATGGGCATGGCCATGGAAGAGGGCTGCGGCATTTACCGCACCACCGAACTGATGCAAAAAACGATCGATAAACTGGCCGAACTGAAGCAGCGTTTTTCCCGCCTGCGCGTTACCGATACCTCCAGCGTATTCAATACCGAACTGCTGTACGCTGTTGAGCTGGCCCACGGGCTGGATGTGGCGGAGTGTATGGCCCATTCGGCCATCCAGCGGAAAGAGTCTCGCGGCGCTCACCAGCGACTGGATGAAGGCTGCACTACACGCGACGACGAACACTTCCTCGCTCATACCCTGACATTCTACAACCCGCAGGGTGCCCCTGCGGTCGCCTATGATCCGGTCACGATTACCCATCTCCCGCCAGCCGCACGCGTGTATGGCGCGGCCTCTGAGGACAAAACCCCTAAGGAGCCTGCTCATGAGTGAGAGCAAACGCCGTCAGATTGATATTCTGCGTTACAACCCGGAAAGCGATCGCGTTCCGCGCAACGAGATTTTTGACGTGCCATGGGATGAAACCACCTCGCTGCTTGATGCACTGGGTTATATCAAAGATAACCTCGCTTTTGACCTGTCGTATCGCTGGTCTTGTCGCATGGCCATCTGTGGCTCCTGCGGCATGATGGTGAATGGCATACCGAAGCTGGCCTGTAAAACCTTCCTGCGTGACTACCCGTCCGGAATGAAGATCGAGCCGCTGGCTAACTTCCCGATTGAACGCGATCTGGTGGTGGATATGACCCACTTTATTGAGAGTCTGGAAGCCATCAAACCCTGGATCATCGGCAACACGCGCAGTGCCAGTGAAGGCCCAGGGCGGCAAACGCCGGCGCAGATGGCGAAATACCATCAGTTCTCCGGCTGTATCAACTGCGGCCTGTGCTATGCCGCCTGTCCGCAGTTTGGCCTCAACCCGGAATTTATTGGCCCGGCAGCCATCACTCTCGCCCACCGCTATAACCTTGACAGCCGCGACCAGGGTAAGGCCCAGCGAATGCCGCAGCTTAACGGTATTAACGGCGTCTGGAGCTGCACGTTTGTCGGATACTGCTCGGAAGTCTGCCCTAAACACGTGGATCCGGCCGCTGCTATCCAGCAGGGCAAAGTGGAAAGCAGCAAAGACTTTTTAATCGCCACGCTCAAACCCCATTAAGGAGGCCGTCAATGACCACAAAACGTAATGCGTATATTCGTCCAGTGCGGGGGAACTGGTGGCAGTCGCTGCCGTTTTACCGTCTGTACATGCTGCGTGAAGGCACAGCCCTTCCCGCACTGTGGTTTAGCATTGAGCTGATTATCGGCCTGTTTGCGCTCAAACTGGGGCCCGATAGCTGGGCAGGTTTCGTCAGCTTCCTGCAACACCCCACCGTCCTGTTGCTGAATCTGGTGGCGCTGGTCGCCGCCCTGCATCACAGCAAAACCTGGTTCGACCTGGCCCCCAAGGCACAGATTATTATCGTCAAAGGGGAAAAGCTGCCACCGGAGCCGGTGATCAAAGGGCTGTGGCTGGCATTGATTATCCTGAGTGGTGCGGTGCTGACCGTATCACTGCTGGCCTGAGGAGTCATGATGAAAACACAACCACAACGTTCTGATGAACCGATCTTCTGGGGACTGTTTGGCGCGGGAGGCATGTGGGCTGCGCTGGTCAGCCCGGTGATCGTTCTGCTGGTTGGGCTGCTGCTGCCGCTGGGCTGGGCACCCACAGGCGCCTTCAGCTACGAGCGCATTCTGGGCTTCGCCCAGTCACTGCCTGGGAGGGTGATCATGCTGTTGATTATCGTCCTGCCGCTGTGGTGTGCGCTGCACCGCCTGCACCACAGCCTTCACGATCTCAGGCTGCACGTTCCGGCCAGTAAACAGCTGTGCTACGGGATCGCCTCGTTATTGAGCGTGGTGGCGCTGATTGCCGTTATTGCCGTCTAAAAACGCAGTACAGGCTATACTTAAGCCATTCATTGATAAAGGAATGGTTTATGTCACTCTGGAAAATGCTCACTGCAGGCGCCGGGGCTCTGCTCTCGGTCGCCTGTTCAACCACCCCACCGCAGGGCGTTACCCCTGTGACCGGATTCAACGCCGAACGCTACCTGGGCAGCTGGTACGAGATTGCCCGTCTGGATCACCGTTTTGAACGCGGGCTTGATCACGTCACCGCCACCTACAGCAAGCGAGACGATGGCGGCCTGAAAGTAGTCAACCGGGGTTTTAATACGAAAAAACAGCGCTGGCAGGAAAGCGTGGGCAAAGCCTATTTCACCGGCCCCAGCGATCGTGCCACCCTTAAAGTGTCCTTCTTCGGGCCATTTTACGGGGGGTATAACGTGATCGCGCTGGACAGCGATTATCAGCATGCGCTGGTGTGTGGGCCTAACCGGGAGTATTTGTGGATCCTGTCCAGAACACCGCAGCTGGATGCCGGCGTGAAAGCCGATCTGGTGGCGCAAGCGCGTCGTGCCGGGTTTGCCGTGGATAAGCTAATCTGGGTTAATCAGCAATAACGACGTCGGGCCGGTGCAGCGCGCCGGCCCGTCAAAGCAGATTAATTCGTGCTTTTCTGAATTGCCTGACCACCTGCCTCAACATCTTCACCTACGCCACGCGTGGTGTTACAAGCTGAGAGTACGGAAGAGAGCACCAGAACAGAAAGAATGGCAACAATACTTTTCTTCATAGCAATTTCCTTTTAATTAGAGATAAGTACAACGCTATAAGCATAGCTGTATTTTATCCACCTGCCCGTGGTAAGCAGAAAAAAGGTCAGTTTATGAAGATATCAGGGGGGAAGAACAGAAAAGATAAGGGCCTGACGGACAGGCCCCTACTGATTCGGGCTTATTTTACGCGTGAAACGTATTCGCCAGAACGGGTATCGACTTTAATCACTTCGCCAATCTGAACAAACAGTGGCACTTTCACGACTGCACCGGTAGACAGCGTTGCTGGCTTGCCGCCTGTCCCGGCAGTATCCCCTTTCAGGCCCGGATCGGTGTCAGTGATTTCCAGCTCCACGAAGTTCGGTGGCAGCACCTGGATCGGCTTACCGTTCCACAGGGTCACGATACACTCAGCATTGTCGAGCAGCCATTTGGCCGCATCGCCCACGGTCTTCTCTTCAACAGGGTGCTGTTCGAAGGTTTCCGGGTGCATAAAGTGGTAGAACTCACCGTCGTTATACAGGTAGTTCAGGTTGGTATCGACGACATCAGCGCCTTCAGCGGAGTCGGTAGATTTAAACGTTTTCTCAACGCGCGTTCCGGTCAGCAGACGGCGCATTTTAACGCGTGCGAATGCCTGGCCTTTACCTGGCTTCACAAACTCGCTGGATTCGATGGCATAAGGCTCGCCTTCGAACATGATTTTAAGACCGGGACGGAAATCGTTGCTAGAATAAGTCGCCATGAAGGCCCTCTAAATTTATAACTGGTACTTAGCCAAAAAAATGGCACACATTGTAACCCTAAATACCCCTGTGCGAGAAGAATGGTTGCATCAACTTGCCGATGTAATCACTGATCCGGATGAATTACTGCAACTTTTAGCGTTGCAACACCACCCTGAACTGGTTTCAGGCCATGACGCACGGCGTCTTTTTGCCCTGCGCGTCCCGCGGGCCTTCGCTGCACGCATGCGCAAAGGCGATCCACAGGATCCTCTGCTGCTTCAGGTGATCACCTCGCAGCAGGAGTTCGTTGATGCACCGGGTTACAGTACCGATCCGCTGGATGAGCAGAGCAGCGTGGTGCCGGGTCTGTTACATAAATATCGTAATCGTGCGCTGTTGCTGGTCAAAGGCGGCTGTGCCGTCAATTGCCGTTACTGTTTTCGCCGCCATTTTCCCTACTCTGATAACCAGGGCAATAAACGCAACTGGCAGCAAGCCCTGGAGTATATCCGACAACAGCCAGAACTGGATGAGATTATTTTCTCCGGGGGCGATCCGCTGATGGCGAAGGATCATGAACTTGACTGGTTGATTGGTGAGCTGGAGCAGATCCCACATATCAGACGCCTGCGCATCCACACCCGTCTGCCGGTGGTGATCCCCAAACGCATCACGGAAACGCTGTGTCAGCGGCTGTCTCAGTCGCGTCTGCAAACGCTGATGGTCACCCATATCAACCACGCGCAGGAGATCGATGACGATCTGCGTCACGCAATGCAAAGGCTCAAGCGGGCCGGGGTGACGCTGCTCAATCAGAGCGTATTGCTGCGCGGCATTAACGACCATGCCGTCACGCTGGCTACATTAAGTAATGCGCTCTTTGATGCCGGGATCCTGCCCTATTACCTGCACGTGCTGGATAAAGTGCAGGGTGCTGCGCATTTCTATGTCGACGACGAGCGCGCACGCGGCATTATGCGTGAACTGCTAAGCAGAGTGTCGGGCTATATGGTGCCGAAACTGGCGCGGGAAATTGGTGGGGAGCCGAGCAAAACGCCGCTGGACCTTCAGCTGCGTCAGGAGTAAATCAGGCCGGCCTGAAAATAAAAAGGGTGGGCACAAAGGCCACCCTTATTTAGCGCTGTATGTCCCGTCAGGCGACAACGATTACGGACACTTATAGACCTGGCCGCTCATTTTGCTGTCCAGCGGTGCGAAGCTGGACCAGATGTTCTGAGTGGGGCTGGTGGCACCATAAATGACATTGCCGCCCATCTCAGCGGCACGATTACGCAGGTCGTTTGCGGCGCCGCGCAGTGAACTGCCTTCGCCACCGGAACCTGAGAACCAGTTACTTTGCGATCCCGTCACGTTGCCCAGCAACTGGCAACTGCTGGCCGGTTGCTGATCGGTAAAGGTGACGCGTTCGCCCGCAGAACTCAGCGTGTTAGAAGAAGAGCTACAGCCTGCCAGCAACAGGGCCGCCACAGAAAGTCCCAGGAAGTTAATCCGCATTATAATCCTCATTTATTATCATCAGTTTCAAGCAGGCATCATGAAAGCTTTCCAACTCTTTACCTGAGAAAACAGTGCCAACATTGTTCAGGCCCACGCTGCGCGCCCCTTACTTATACCCTTTTCAGCAACAAAAAAAAACATCCCTGCAAGGCAAAAAGAAGGGGAAAGTGTCATCATTGTTAATGTAATAGCTATCATTACCAGAAGATTATTAATTTTAATAATTTCCAATAGAAGATGACAAATAGGCATCCAGGATTTTAAAAAAAAGCTTCCTTCCTTTTTATTCGGAAAGTTCTAATTAACAATGCCAGTCATCATGACTGGCAATAAATCAATTTCATTCTTGACAAACTTAATATTTTTATGATTCTATATGCAACATATAGCTACTAACCTCGTAATGGATTACCTGTGAATGTAAGCAAGTTAATACCCTTTCATATTATTACTATTGTCACTGCCCTTTTTATCGCTTCAAGTAATGCGACATCACAAGCATCCTTAACTTTGCAGGGGGAGATTTTACCCAGCTCCTGTGATATGACTATGGATAGCAGTGGCAAAGTGCAGCTTGGGAAAATGAATACACCTAATTTTTCCTCCGAAAAAAAAAGCATCCGCTTACCAGAAAGAAACATCATTGTTAGTATTAATTGCCCGGCAGCCACCTTATTCGGCATTCGCCCTATGGACATTGCAATAAATGCAGGCAATGTTAAGCATGATGGTTCAGGAGATAATACTGTATTCAGTCTCGGCCTGACGGCTTCCGGGCAGGCCATTGGGGGCTATTATGCCAGCATCAATAAATCGCTCTCTTCGATTGATGGCAAACAGCCTGATAATATTATTGCCTCTCGTGATCAAGGAAATAGCTGGAATCTCGCCCAGGGTAACCTCTCTGCTAAAGGGGAAAATGTCTATTCCTGGGGAGAACAGACGCAGCCACATAGTGCACGTTCAGTTAAAGTCAGCTTAATTATTACACCGTTTTTATTCAAAAATAATTACAGTGACACGGTAAATATAGAGGGACTCAGCAGTTTTGAACTGGTTTACCTCTGATAACACCGACAGTATTCCACGTCCGGTAAAGAACCTCGGCATTCACAAATCTCACCAGGATAATTGCTAATAAAGCAGCCATAAAAATCAACAAACTCATTAATCCAGGAATGTCGAAGAAGTAATGAATTCGCAACAAAGATATAACAATCTGTTTTAGGTTCCACCAAAAAGGAAAATGTATCACTTAAAATGATACAGATGCATTGAGATTCTCCATCAAATCATTAAAGGACTATATGAAATGAAAAAAACAGCCATCGTTATAGCACTTCTAAGCAGTGTCGCTGCTTCCGGTGTCGCAAATGCAGCTAACTCACAGGCAACAATGAAACTTGAAGGTAGCATTATTCCTGCTACTTGTAATATCAAAGTGAATGGCTCTACCTCCAGTACCCTGTCACTGGGGAAAATAACTGCAGCACAGTTGGAGCAGAATGGTGGCACCACCCTTCTGCCAAATAAAAACGTTAGCCTGAACATCACCTGCCCAAGCCCAACCTTTGTTGGTTTCCAGGTGATGGATCTGGGTGAAAAAGCTGGTCAGGTTGAATTAAGTGGCGTCAAAGATACAGGCCTGTTTAGTCTGGGTACCACGAAGAGCGGTGCGATTGTTGGTGGATACTTTATTGATTTTGAATCAGGAAAAATTGATGCAAAAAAAGTGACCAACTTTATATCTTCAGCGTCATTAGACGGAAAATGGAGTAAGTTCACAGGTAAGCTCGATGCAATGAAAAAGAGCATTTACTCCTGGAGCACAGAAAGTGCAATGTCCTACCCTTCTATTGGTTTCTCACATGAAGTTGGGTTGACTATTCATCCTTACATCAATCCACTGTCAGCTTCAGACGCGGCAGACAAAATTGAACTGAGCGGTGAAGCAACTTATGACCTCGTTTATCTGTAATCATTTCTTCTTGTAATATCTCTCAGGGGATCCTTTCGGGTCCCCTCTTTTCACACCAGAGGTAATATGAAGTCTCTTACCGTAATGCACACAACCCTCGCGTTGATGTTAATCACTTTCGCCTCATCCTCGTCCGCCATTATGAAACCAGAGTCATCAATGTTACTCATTAATGAAGCCGATGGGGGGGGAAGTATTAATGTCGAAAATATGGCAACCGAAGAATCGCTGCTCTATGTTAAAATCACTGATTTACCTGACGATCCTCAGCCAAAGCTTCTGGTGACCCAACCCGTCATGCGAGTAGGTGCACAGCAAACTCAACGCGTGCGTTTTATTCTAAAAAGCGACCGACCTTTAGAAAAGGAACATTTAAAACGTGTAACTTTTGAGGGTATCAGCCCCAAAAAAGCAGAAGGGAATAACGATATCTCCCTGAATATTCGTCATAATATACCCGTGATTATCCACCCTAAAGGGCTGCCATTTATTGCCGATCCATGGAAAGAGCTTGTCTGGTCTCAGAGTGGCAGTACATTGACGGTAAAGAATCCAGGAAAATATATTGTCCGCCTGGCGCAGAATGTAAAATTACTGCCTTCAGGTTCTGCAACTCCCCTTGAAAAAAGCTATGTTCTCCCTGGCCAGACGTTAAGCATGCAGATAAAAGATGATAAGACGGCAGGACAGTTACAAAAAGTGAGTATTGAAACTCTGTCCAAGTATGGTTATGAAACCGGAACCGTTGAAATGCCTGTATCGCACTAATGTTTATGGTGAAAAGGACTTTTACCATATGTAATGATAGCCTCGCCATAAAAAAGCCAGGTGCTCTGGCCGGCGGGTTATTACTCCTGATGGTCTTTGGTCATGCCAAAGGTTCCGAGCCACCTGCCTCTCATCCAGAATCAACGAAAACAACCTGGGATATCGAGGCGCTAAAGCGGCGTGGGATCATATCTGAGCAGGTGGAAAACCTTGATAAGTTGAACGAAATCCCTCCCGGAGAAAATTTAGTTGATATTAACCTTAACGGTGCGTTTAAAACCTCTTTTCAAGTTAATGTGAATGACCAAGGTATTATTTGCTTCACTCCGGCGCTTTTTGATGCTCTGGGGATCTCCGTTTCGGATAGTAATCCAAAAGAGGGGTGCTATGACTGGATTAGTGAGCAACCCGGCACCAGCGTTGCCTGGCAGAGTGAGTCACAAACACTGAGCATCGTTGTCCCACCTGATGTGCTGCAGCAGGAGAGCAACGGTGATTATGGCGGCATCGCAGGCCATATAAACTACAACTATTACTCCAGCATGAACAAAAGCGCATACCAAAAGCAACGCTACAGTTGGCTATCACTCAGCAGCGGAATTAATATTTCTAACTGGATGATCCGCAGCCAACAAAATGTTCAGGATAATCAGGGAGAAATTAGCACAACCATTAACTCCACCTATGTAGAACGCTATCTCAGTAGTCTGAATAAAATTTTTCAGGCGGGCGAAATTAGCACCAGAAACACACTTTTTCCGTTAGGCCAGTTACGTGGCTTTCAGCTTTATCCCGATGATGCCCTTGACAGCAACAGTGCAACCGGTGTCTCTGTTGACGGTATGGCCAGTACCTCTCAGGCCCGCGTTGAGGTACGCCAATATAATCAGCTGATCTACAGTACGCTGGTTGCAGCGGGTCCGTTTCATCTGCCAAATATTCCGGTGCAAAACCGCAACGCTGAACTGGACGTTACCGTATTGGAAACGAGCGGGGAGACGCAACAGTTTATTGTACCCGCCATTCAGTTAATGAACACGTCCCAGCCTGAAAACCGCGGTTTCAGCCTGTCTTTCGGTAAATTACAAGATCAGCCAAGTGATGACGCTAAGATCCCGGCCATACTCACGCTAAATAAAAACTGGCAGCCTCTGAACAGAATGTCGCTGCGTACCGGATCATTGCTGAGTGGCAAATACCAGTCTGTTGCTGCAGCAATGAATGGCCAGATTGCGTCGGTGCCCGGTCAGTCCTTTTCATTACAGGTCCTGCTGGCGCAAGACCATTACCAGCATAAGAAAAGCGCGCAGGTGCGTGTCTTCAGCAACCATGCTCTGACAAAAAATCTGTCGCTGTCGCTGGGAGCCAGTAAAAATACACCGGGTTATGCCTCAATAGAAGAAGCCAGTTTGCGGGCGAGGCGCAAAGATAAGTGGAGCTACAGTGCTGATAATTCAGAGTTAGATCTGGGGTTCAGCTGGAATAGTGAAACACTAGGTACACTTTCATTCACTCATAGTCTGACAACCAGCTATCCCGACAACGATCGCTGGCGCTACTCTATGCTTACCTGGAACCGGCGCTTCGAAAATGGGTTACAGCTCACAACCAGCGCCTCTCGGGCAAAAAGCCGCGACAGGAGCAATAAAAGCCTCAATATTAACCTGAGTTGGCCACTGGGCGAGAAACGTATCCGCCATTATTATCGTTCCTCCAATCAGAGAAATATAATGGGCAGCGATATCAATCTCCCGCTGGGCACCAGCAATAATTTGCAACTCGCCGTTGAGGAAAACAGCAAAGATCGCAATCGTTCGTTGCAAAGTTCACTCAGTAGCGACCTGCGCTACACCAATGTAAATACCAGCGTGCAGTTGGATAACCAGCACCAGCGTAACTACAGTATTAACGGTAATGGTTCACTAGTCGTACACAATAAGGGAGTGACCTTTAGCAACAGTAGCGTTCAGGATACTTATGGCATACTCAGCCTCAATCGCCCACTGGCAGGGGTGCCCGTGATTTCGCCATCAGGAACGTCCTGGACGGATTGGCGCGGAATGGCGCTCATTTCATCATTGTCGCCCTGGCATGATAATGCCATTGACGTTGACGTTGATAAGCTCCCCAAAAATGTCGATGTCAGCAACGGACATCGCACACTGCGGCCCGCACGGGGATCGGTAAAACAAGTGCAGATAAACATGTTGTCCGGAACCCGTCTGCTAATGACGATCTCTTTAGCCAATGGCCAGCTATTACCCAAGAGCAGCACGCTTTGGATTGGTAAAAGGCTAGTCGCAGAAGCGGTGGATGAAGGGCTGGCTTTTATCAACAATGCTGACAGCAAAGGCACTTTTCATGTGAAGATCGCCCAGTCAACCGATGAGTGCGACATTCAGTATCAGTTAAAGGATGCAACCGATGAGGATGCTCTCTACGAGCAGCTTAGTCTGACCTGCCAGTAGCTCAAAATGAGTAAAAAAAAGCCCGGTAAGGCTTTCACCTTACCGGGCGTTGGCTTTTTTCTGTCCTTTTAACCGCGACAGAAAAGGCAGGGGAGAATTACATCATTCCGCCCATACCGCCCATACCACCCATGCCGCCAGCACCTAAATCAGGCGCGTCGCCTTTAGGCAGGTCAGTCACCATACATTCGGTGGTGATCATCAGGCCAGCAACAGAAGCCGCGTACTGCAGTGCAGAACGGGTAACTTTGGTTGGATCCAGAATACCGAAGTCGATCATGTCGCCGTACTCTTCAGTCTGCGCGTTGTAACCGTAGTTACCTTCGCCCGCTTTCACGTTGTTGGTCACAACAGAAGGCTCTTCGCCGGCATTAGCCACGATCTGACGCAGTGGGGATTCCATCGCGCGCAGCGCCACTTTAATACCCACGTTCTGGTCTTCATTCTGGCCACGCAGTTCAGACAGCTTAGAAGCCACACGTACCAGTGCAACACCACCACCAGCAACAACACCTTCTTCTACCGCTGCACGGGTTGCATGCAGGGCATCTTCAACGCGTGCTTTTTTCTCTTTCATTTCAACTTCAGTGGCTGCGCCCACTTTCAGAACGGCAACGCCGCCTGCCAGTTTCGCTACGCGCTCCTGCAGTTTTTCACGGTCGTAATCAGATGTTGCTTCTTCGATCTGCTGACGGATCTGCGTCACGCGACCAGAGATAGCCACTTCTTCACCGGTACCATCAATGATGATCGTGGTGTCTTTGCTGATCACAACGCGTTTCGCCTGGCCCATATCTTCCAGACCCGCTTTCTCCAGCTCCATACCGATCTCTTCAGAGATCACGGTACCACCGGTCAGAACAGCGATGTCCTGCAGCATGGCTTTACGACGGTCGCCGAAACCAGGGGCTTTAACCGCAGCCACTTTCACGATACCGCGCATGGTGTTGACCACCAGCGTTGCCAGCGCTTCGCCTTCAACATCTTCTGCGATGATCAGCAGTGGTTTACCGGCTTTCGCAACGGCTTCCAGCACTGGCAGCATTTCACGGATGTTGGAGATTTTTTTGTCAGCCAGCAGTATGAATGGAGATTCCAGCTCAACGGCGCCTGTTTCTGGCTTGTTGATGAAGTAAGGGGACAGGTAACCGCGGTCAAACTGCATACCTTCAACCACGTCCAGCTCGTCCTGCAGGCCGGTACCTTCTTCAACGGTGATCACGCCTTCTTTGCCCACTTTTTCCATCGCCTGAGCAATCAGTTCGCCCACGGTTTCGTCGGAGTTTGCAGAGATGGTGCCGACCTGAGCAATGGCTTTAGAGTCAGAGCAAGGTACAGACAGTTTTTTCAGTTCTTCAACCGCAGCGATTACCGCCTGGTCGATACCGCGCTTCAGATCCATCGGGTTCATACCCGCCGCGACGGCTTTCAGGCCTTCGGTGATGATGGACTGTGCCAGTACGGTCGCAGTAGTGGTACCGTCACCCGCAGCATCGTTAGCTTTAGAAGCCACTTCTTTCACCATCTGTGCGCCCATGTTTTCGAACTTGTCTTCCAGTTCGATTTCACGCGCAACAGAAACACCATCTTTGGTGATGGTCGGTGCACCAAAAGATTTATCCAGGACCACGTTACGGCCTTTCGGACCCAGGGTAACTTTTACTGCATCTGCCAGTACATTCACACCGCGCAGCATTTTTACGCGAGCGTCATTACCGAATTTTACGTCTTTAGCTGCCATTTTATCTTTTTCCTTAAATTCGTTACGTTCAGTGAATTACGCGCTGTTTACGCTTCAACAACGGCCAGAATGTCGTTTTCTGAGATGATCAGGACTTCTTCGTTGTCGATCTTTTCAGTTTTCGCGCCGTAGCCTTCGCTGAAGATGACCACATCACCTACTTTGACGTCTAATGGCTTCACGTCGCCATTTTCCAGGATGCGACCGTTACCGACTGCCAGGATTTCGCCACGGGTGGATTTACCCGCCGCCGATCCGGTCAGCACGATGCCGCCTGCAGATTTGGATTCAACTTCTTTACGCTTGACGATAACACGATCGTGCAATGGACGAATTTTCATTGTTAGCTCTCCTTTGAGAAGTCCAATCAGTTTTGGGATGAAAGCCGGGCATCATGAGCAACCGGCCTCGTGACGAATGAGATGCGGTCGCAGGAGAGGCCTTTCAAGGGCCAGGAGGAAATTTTTTTGCTAACTGAACTGTTTGGTGGTTTTTTGCACAATCGTCGGTTCCGGCAAAAATAAAACGGCGCCCCGTCAGGAAAGCGCCGTTTTGGCCAGGCAGCGTCACTTACTGTTTATCGTTATGACGATCGTGCTCTATCAGGTTTGACTCTTTGCGCTCGTACTCACCGTCAACGGTAAATCCACTGTCGGGGCCTGCACCCGGGCCACGCCAGACTTTCAGGTGCGGCATCAGTTTCAGCGTCAGATGTTTTTGCACCGGTGGCAACAGCAACAGCAAACCGATGAAGTCGGTAAAGAAACCTGGCAGCAGCAGCAGGAAACCTGCCAGTACCAGCGACACACTCTTGATCATCTCGGCAGCCGGGCTTTCACCGGCATTCAGCTTCTGCTGCATCAGCATAAAGTTTTTCATCCCCTGGTTTTTCACCAGCGAGATACCGATGCAGGAGGTGAAGATCACCAGCAGCATGGTCATTAATACACCCATCACGTGGGCGACCTGAATGAAGAGAGAGATCTCGATCCATACCAGGGCAAATATCACTAAGAACGGTAACCAGCGCACCGCGTTCTCCTGTATCAAGGGCCGCCCTGCAGACTGCACGGCGGCATAAAATGGCGATCGTCACGATCGATAGTATAGAAGGTGGGAACGAAAGCCCCGCTTTTCAACCGGAAATGTGGAAAATCGTTCTGCATCTTCCATTGTGAGGACGATCACATAAGATTGAAACTGTTTGATTCAGCAGGCAGTTTAAGTGATCTGGATTCAGGCTTTTACATCGCAACAGAATATGATCGTGCTCGGGTTGACGCAAACGGATAAAATGCGGCGGCAGCCGTTCCCCGGCCTGATATTCTCTGGATGTTGGCCGCTGAAACAGGCACTTAAATTGTATTGATTTAACCGGTATTCCCAACAGAAGGTTCTCATGGCTAATAACATTCGTATCGAAGAAGACCTGTTAGGTATGCGTGAAGTTCCCGCGGATGCTTACTACGGTGTTCATACTCTGCGTGCGATTGAAAACTTCTATATCAGCAACAGCAAAATCAGCGATATTCCTGAGTTTGTCCGCGGTATGGTCATGGTTAAAAAAGCAGCAGCACTGGCCAATAAAGAGCTACAGACTATCCCGCGCAACGTGGCAAATGCCATTATCAGCGCCTGTGATGAAGTGCTGAATAATGGCCGTTGCATGGATCAGTTTCCGATCGATGTCTATCAGGGCGGCGCAGGCACCTCGGTCAATATGAACACCAATGAAGTACTGGCTAACATCGGCCTGGAGCTGATGGGGCATCAGAAAGGGGAATACCAGTTCCTTAATCCGAACGACCACGTCAACAAATGCCAGTCAACGAATGATGCTTACCCGACCGGATTCCGCATCGCGGTTTACAGCTCTATTTTAAAACTGCTGGATGCTATCGGGCAGTTGAGTGAAGGCTTCCAGCGTAAAGCAGTGGAATTCAATACTATCCTGAAGATGGGCCGTACCCAGCTGCAGGACGCGGTACCAATGACCCTCGGTCAGGAGTTCCACGCCTTTAACGTCCTGTTGAATGAAGAGATCCGCTGCATCCTGCGCACCGCCGAGCTGCTGCTGGAGGTCAACCTCGGTGCAACGGCCATCGGTACACGCCTGAATACCCCGGATGGCTATCAGCAGCTGGCCGTAGAGAAGCTGGCCGAAGTCAGCGGACTGGCGTGTGTTCCGGCGGAAGACTTGATCGAAGCCACCTCAGACTGCGGGGCCTACGTGATGGTACACAGCTCGCTGAAGCGCCTGGCGGTAAAACTGTCAAAAATCTGTAATGACCTGCGACTGCTCTCCTCGGGGCCGCGCGCCGGGCTGAATGAAATCAACCTGCCGGAACTGCAGGCGGGATCGTCAATCATGCCTGCCAAAGTGAATCCGGTGGTGCCGGAGGTGGTCAATCAGGTGTGTTTCAAAGTCATTGGTAACGATATTACCGTGACAATGGCCTCAGAAGCCGGTCAGCTGCAGCTGAATGTGATGGAGCCGGTGATTGGCCAGGCCATGTTTGAATCCATTCATATCCTGACCAACGCCTGCTACAACCTGCTGGAAAAATGCGTAGACGGTATCACCGCCAACAAAGCCGTGTGTGAAGCCTACGTGTTTAACTCCATCGGCATTGTCACCTATCTCAACCCGTATATCGGCCATCACAACGGCGATATCGTGGGTAAGATCTGTGCAGAAACCGGTAAGAGCGTCCGTGAAGTGGTGCTTGAGCGCGGCCTGCTGACCGAAAGCGAGCTGGATGATATTTTTTCAACGCAGAATCTGATGTTCCCGGTGTACAAAGCGAAACGCTATACCGATGAAAACGAACAATAACAGACCCGATAATTAGCACCCTTTTAAGGCACGTGTTCACTGAACAACGTGCCTTTTTACTTTTCGCAGCACACAAAATTTTAACGGTTTATTAGCAAAAAAATTAAGGAACACCCTATGTTATTACCTGAGCTTATCGTCGTCTTTCTCGCGATCTATCTGGGAAGTCGGCTGGGAGGGATTGGCATCGGCTTTGCCGGTGGCCTCGGGGTCCTTGTGCTGACCCTGGGCTTTCAAATCAAACCCGGCGCCATCCCGTTCGATGTGATTGAGATCATCATGGGCGTGATTGCCGCCATTGCTGCCATGCAGGTGGCCGGCGGGATGGACTACCTGGTCAACCTGGCTGAACGACTGCTGCGTAAACATCCTCGCTATATCACGCTGCTGGCCCCCCTGGTGACCTATGTGATGACCCTGCTGGCAGGAACCGGCCACACCGCCTTCTCCACGCTGCCGGTTATTGCTGAAGTGGCTAAAGAGCAGGGTGTGCGCCCTTCCCGTCCACTGTCGATTGCGGTGGTCTCCTCACAAATCGCGATTACGGCGTCACCGATTTCTGCGGCCGTTGTGTTTATGGCCGGTATCCTCGAGCCCAAAGGCATCAGCTATCTGATGCTGCTGGCGGTGGCGATCCCTTCGACGATGGCAGCGATCTTTATCGCAGCACTGGTCACCAACTTCCTCGGTAAGGAACTGAAGGACGATGAAGTCTATCAGGCCCGACTGGCAAAAGGGGAAGTCGCCCTGCGCGGTGCCAGCAAGTTTGAAGAAAAGCCGGGGGCAAAACGCTCGGTGCTGCTACTGCTGCTGGGGATTATCGCCGTGGTGTTCTATGCCACCGCCATCAGTGATGCCGTTGGTTTGATTCCGAACCCGGTACTGCCGCGTAACGAAGCGATCGTGGTGTTTATGCTGACGGTAGCCGCTCTGATCTGCTTAACCTGTAAGATCGATACCGGGGAAATCCTCGGGGCCAGCACCTTTAAATCCGGGATGAGCGCCTGTGTCTGCGTGCTCGGCGTCGCCTGGCTGGGTGACACCTTTGTTAAGGCCCACATTGGCGATATCCAGCAGGTCGCGGGTGAGCTGCTTCACGACTTCCCATGGATGCTGGCGGTGATCCTGTTCTTCGCTTCTACGCTGCTTTACTCACAGGCGGCCACCACCAAAGCACTGATGCCTGCGGCGCTGCTGCTGGGCGTTTCGCCTGTGACCGCCGTGGCCTCTTTTGCCGCGGTATCCGCCCTGTTTGTGCTGCCGACTTATCCGACGTTGCTGGCGGCAGTAGAGATGGATGACACCGGCTCCACCCGCATCGGCCGCTTTGTCTTCAACCACTCGTTCCTCATCCCCGGTACGCTGGCGATTGTGCTGTCGGTGGCCTTTGGCTTCCTTCTGGGGGGGATTATTCTCTGATGCGGCAAACTGCGGAACGGTAAAATAGCCGTCCCGACAGATCGAAGGGAAAAATACCCGCCCAACGGCTGATTGAATAAATGGCCGGTTCCTGCCCCTTAGCAGGGGCCGGCCTTCTTTTTCGGTCGTCCCGTTCTGTTCCGCACGGCCCTCACCAGGGAATGTCATGCTATTATCTCCCTTTCCGCCTGGTCGGTCCCCCATGGAGAGAGCAAGACCCGTTATGACCCAGCGATTTATTCCCCTGATATTCCTGCTGTTTACCACGCTGTTCAGCCTGAACGCCGGTGCATCGTTGTTTGACAACCACGCCAACAGCCAGTTTGTGACGGTCAATCAGGCCTTCACGTTTGATTTCACACAGAAGAACGATCGGCTCACCCTCAGTTGGCAGGTCAAGCCTGGCTACTACCTTTACCGGCAGCAGATCAAGATCGGCGTTCAGGGTGCCACCCTCGCTGAATGGCAGCTGCCCGCTGGCCAGCCTCATGAAGATGAGTTCTACGGTAAAACCGAGATCTACCCTGACAGCCTGACGCTGCCGTTCACCGTCACCCAGGCCGCCGCCGGTGCAGAGATGACGGTGACCTATCAGGGCTGCGCTGCCGCCGGCTTCTGTTATCCGCCGGAAACCCGTACGGTTCCGCTTAATGCCGTTGCGGCCCACAGCGCCCCTGCCCCTGTCGCTACGGCCGATCCTGCTCCGCCGACCCGCAGCAACCTGCCTTTCTCACCCTTATGGGCGCTGCTGATCGGGATTGGTGTGGCCTTTACTCCCTGTGTACTCCCGATGTACCCGCTGATCTCCGGCATTATCCTTGGCGGGAACCGCCGCTACAGTACCGGGCGCCTGTTTGCGCTGGCCATGGTCTATGTGCAGGGCATGGCGCTGACCTACACCCTGATGGGCATCGTGGTCGCCGCTGCCGGGCTGCGCTTCCAGGCAGCATTACAGTCCCCTGCAATACTGATCGGGCTTTCCGTGGTGTTTATTGTGCTGGCGCTGTCGATGTTTGGCCTGTTTACCCTGCAGCTGCCTTCTTCACTGCAGACCCGACTGACGCTATGGAGCAACCGCCAGCAGGGGGGATCGCTGCCGGGCGTCTTCATGATGGGAGCCCTGGCCGGGCTGATCTGTTCACCCTGTACTACCGCCCCGCTCAGTGCCATCCTGCTGTATATCGCGCAAAGCGGTAATATGCTGGCAGGTGCCGGCACGCTCTATCTTTATGCGCTGGGCATGGGCCTGCCGCTGATTGCCATTACCCTGTTCGGCAACCGCCTGCTGCCAAAGAGTGGCCCGTGGATGCAGACGGTGAAAGAAGGCTTTGGCTTTGTGATCCTGGCCCTGCCGGTGTTTCTGCTGGAGCGGGTGATCGGCGATGCCTGGGGAGTTCGCCTGTGGAGTCTGCTGGCCGTTGCCTTCTTCGGCTGGGCATTTATCAGCACTCTGAGAAGCCACCGGGGCTGGCTGCGGGTACTGCAAATTCTGTTACTGGGTGCGATGCTGATCGCCGTGCGTCCTTTACAGGACTGGGCATTTGGCGATGCGAAGACGACAGAAGCTGCCCCACAGCTCACGTTTACCCGCATCAGTGATGTGCAGCAGTTGGATCAGAAGTTGGCCAACAGTGCGGGAAAAATCACCCTGCTCGACCTTTACGCTGACTGGTGCGTGGCCTGCAAGGAGTTTGAGAAATACACCTTCAGCGATCCGCAGGTGCAGGCTGCGCTGGGGCATACGCAGCTGCTACAGGCCGATGTTACCGCCAGTAATGCCGCTGACCGCGCCCTGCTGGATCATCTGAACGTACTGGGTTTACCGACCCTGCTGTTCTTTGATGCACAGGGTCATGAAATCCCCGACTCACGCGTGACCGGGTTTATGAAACCCGCCGCTTTCCGTGCACATTTGCAGAAACTGGCGCGTTAAACGACACTAAGGTTCGATAATGAAGCGTACAAGAGGAGAACCGCGTGCAGCGTGAACAAGTACTTGAACAGGCTCTGAACGTGCTGGAACAGCATGGGTTAGCGGCAACCACCTCTCTTGCCATGATGGCCGGTGAACTGGACTGTAGTGAGCAGGAACTGCAGCGCTTCTGGCCAGACCGCGATGCGTTGCTTTACGACGCGCTGCGCTACCATGGCCAGCAGATAGAGGCCTGGCGCCGCCAGCTATTGCTGGATGACAGCCAGAGTGCCGGGCAAAAACTGCTGGCGCGCTATCAGGTGCTGGCTGACGCGGTCAATCACCAGCGCTATCCCGGCTGTCTGTTTATTGCCGCCTGCAGTTTCTACCCGCAGCCAGACCACCCTATTCATCAGATTGCCGAGCAGCAGAAACAGGCTTCCTGGCAGTTCACCCACCAGCTGCTGAGCGAACTGGAAACGGATAATCCTGAAGGCGTGGCGCATCAGATGGAACTGATCCTTGAAGGCTGTCTGTCGCGACTGCTGGTGAAACGTCAGGTTCAGGACGTGGAAACCGCCCGCTGTCTGGCGGAAGATGTATTGAGCTTCGCGCTGTGCCGTAAAAACGGGGCGTTAAGCTAAAGCAGGGTGTGCCTGTACGGGTAAAAAGCAGGCAGTCGGCAGGATTTTACGACTTTTTTGTGACAAAGCCGTTGACGCCGAACGGGGTTTACGGTTTAATGCGCCCCGTTGCCCGGATAGCTCAGTCGGTAGAGCAGGGGATTGAAAATCCCCGTGTCCTTGGTTCGATTCCGAGTCCGGGCACCATATTCAGAAGAACCCGCTTATAGCGGGTTTTTTGCTTTCTGCGATCCGGACTCTCCATCGAACTGCGTTCGATGACTCGTCTCATCCATGAGACTCGCCCCTGCGGGGTTAACGCTGAAGCGTCATGCAAAAACGCTCCCGGCGTTTTTGTCCGAGTCCGGGCACCCTATTCAGAAGAACCCGCTTATAGCGGGTTTTTTGCTTTCTGCGATCCGGACTCTCCATCGAACTGCGTTCGATGACTCGCCTCATCCATGAGACTCGCCCCTGCGGGGTTAACGCTGAAGCGTCATTCAAAAACGCTCCCGGCGTTTTTGTCCGAGTCCGGGCACCCTATTCATATCAACGGATCTCCACGGAGGTCCGTTTTTGCATTCTAAGCCCGCAGCCCCCCCTTTGTTGAATAAACCGGATTTAGATAAAAGCAGCTCCCGTCTCTGTCTTCCTCAGGCAATCCGCAAACTTTATGGCATCCATGCACGCGTCATTTTGTTTAAGATACGAATTATGGTCATCGCCTAACTAACCTGCGCATCGAAGTCACACAGCGTCAGGTGTCCACCGAAAGCTGTTTAACCCGGTACATTGCCGTTTCGGACAGCGACCACAGGTTATAAGCCGTGTTCCATTTCCAGTAAGCATTGCTCCCGGTAAGTCTCAGCCTGTCCTGTGGATAATGTGGGATATCAGGCGAGTGACCGGTAGCTCAATCCCGACTGAGTTACCTCAAGGTGATCGACTATTCCGCGAACCTTTTTAGAAACGGTACAGAAATCTTGGGGGTTAAAGATGGTACGTTACCTGAAAGCATTCCAGAGAAAAATCAGTATGGAATAATACTCTTACTGCAACGTTAGAAGATTATGAAATTAATGAAAAAGAGCAAACTCTTTATACCGATGCTGCCTTACAAGCCGCATATGAAAAAGAGTTGAAGGATGCTTTCAAAGGAGATAAATAATATCTTTAACCGAAATAGTAAAAAATGAAAGTGTAGAAGATGTATTAACCTTCCTGGGGCCTACATCTGATTATACAAAACTGGATAAGCTGTTCACTTATAACCGATATGACGTCATATCCAGCGGAGATCTTTCAAGGACCTATGACGAATTATTCCGGAAAGGCGTGCTTCAGGACCTGAACGGACAGGCGGTCAAAGGCCCAAACTGGAAAGAACCGAAATTTGTCACTGACAAGAAATACGGCATTGAGTGAGCTCCCTTCATTTAGCGCCATCCGTCTGGATGGCGTTTTTATTCGACCGACCAGCACGCTGAATAAAATTCAATAAACGCCCGTGCCGCCGGGCCAATGCGCCGGTTGGGTCGTACGCAGTACAACCCGGTTTCACGGCCGGTCCACTGCGGCAGCACCTGCACCAGGTCTCCGGCGGCAATGGCAGCGCTCATTGTCAGCGCGGAATGAAAAGCGATCCCCATGCCGTCGATACACAGCCGTCGGGCTGCATCTGCGTTGTCCACGGTAACGCGCCCACGGGGTTCCAGCGTGCGCTGTTCACCCTGAGAAAACAGACGCCAGGACAGACCATCCTGGCTGGCCGCAGAGACAATACACGCGTGTTGCCCAAGCTGATCAATCGTTGTGGGCGTGCCTCTTAATGCCAAATAGGCCGGAGAGGCCACCAGAATACGGCGGTTCTCCAGCAGCTTGTGCGCCACCAGTGAGGAGTCCTTCATCTGGCCAATACGCAGGGCCAGCATCACCCCTTCCGCCACCAGATCCACATAGCCATCATTGAGGCGTAAATCCAGCTGTATATCCGGAAAGGCACGCAGAAATCCCGCCAGATGGGGCACCACGTGGGTGTGACCAAACGCTACGGGTGCGCTGACCACCAGCCTGCCCTGCGGCCTGACCTGTTCGTCGCGCACCCGATCGGCGGCATCGCGCAGCTGGCCTAACGCCTGTTGGCATTCAGAAAAATAGCGCTGCCCGGTGTCGGTCAGCGACATCGCCCGCGTGGTGCGGTTCAGCAACTGGGTGCCCAGATGGTGTTCCAGTATCTTGATAAAACGACTGACGGAGGAAGGGGTGATCGCCAGCGCTTCCGCCGCACGGGCAAAACTGTTGTGTTCAACCACAGCGATAAAGGTTTGCACTAAGTGCAGAGGCGGCGCAGACATTATTGCTCTCAATAAACGAATGAATCTTATTAGCAGCTATTATCAAGAAAATTAAGCATGATTAGAATCGTTCTTTTTTGGAGAACATCTGATGAACACCTCTTCTGCCGCCCGGTTCCACGCCCTGCACCACAAGCCCCTCCCCCTGCGTCTGCCCAATGCCTGGGATGCAGGCAGCGCACGCCAGATCGAAATGCTCGGCGCACAGGCGATTGCCACCACCAGCGCGGGCGTGGCCTGGTCACTGGGCTATCGCGATGGCAATCAGCTCCCGGTCGCAGAGTATGTTGCCCGCGCCGCATCCATTGCCCGCGTGATCAACATCCCCCTCAGCGCCGATATCGAAGGGGGTTATCATGAACATCCAGCCACCGTAGCCGACACGGTAAGACAGATGATCGATGTAGGCGTGGTGGGGATCAATATTGAAGACGGCAGCGCCCATCCGCAGTTACTTTGCCGTAAGGTTGAGGCCATCAGAGCCGCCAGCATCAGCGCAGGCGTTGAGCTGTATATCAATGTGCGTACTGACGTCTACGCACGTAATCTGGTCCCGGCCGGGGATAAGGCGGGCGAAGTGATCCTGAGGGCACAGAACTACCGTCACGCCGGGGCTGATGGTCTGTTTGTGCTGGGATTAGTGGAAGCGCAGGAGATGCAGGCGATCGCCAAAGGCAGCGATCTGCTGCTCAACGTCAGCGTCTGGCCACAACTTCCGCCGCTGGCATCGCTGACAGCCTGCGGCGTGCGACGCATCAGCGCTGGCTCCTGGCTGCCACAGACGCTATGGGCCAGAAACAAACAGCTGGTGCGGGGCTTTTTATCGCAGGACGAGACAGCACCGCTGATGGCGACAGCCACACCCTATGCAGATATTAACGCGCTGTTTTAGTGTGACAACGGATACGGGCGGACCGCAACAGGCCCGCCCGGCAGGGAGATTATACGCGGAAGGTATCGGTCATCGCCTGCAGGCTGTGAACCTGCTCTGCCAGCGACTGTGACGCGGTAGAAGACTCTTCCACCAGCGCCGCATTGCTCTGCGTCACATTATCCATCTGGCTGACCGCGGTGCTGATCTGGGAAATGCCCAGCATCTGCTCGCCGGAGGCCAGGGCGATTTCATCCATTGACGCGGCAAGCTCACTCACCATGCTGACCACCGCCACAATGCTGCGTCCGGTGTTGTCCGCCACCGTCACGCCGTTTTCCACTTCGGCAACCGCTTCCGCGATCAGCGCCTTGATCTCACGGGCGGCGGTGGCGCTGCGCTGTGCAAGGATACGCACTTCACCTGCCACCACGGCAAACCCACGCCCCTGCTCACCGGCACGCGCCGCTTCCACGGCCGCGTTCAGCGCCAGAATATTGGTCTGGAAAGCAATGCCTTCGATCACGCCGGTAATATCACGAATTTTACCTGAACTCTGCGCGATATCTTTCATCGTGCTGCCCATGGTCTGGACATGCTCCTCACCTTCGCGCGCCAGCACCGCCGCACCGCGTGCAGACGAGGCGGTCTGCGTGGCGCTCTGGGAGTTATTTCTGATGGTGGCCGTCAGTTGCTCCATGCTCGCCGCCGTCTGCTGCAGGGCCGCCGCCTGCTGCTCCGTACGGGAAGAAAGCTCGGTATTCCCCTGGGCAATCTCATCCGACGCCAGCGACACCGATGCCGCCGTCTCTTTGATCTGCGTGACCAGACTCCGCAGGCGCGTCTGCATCACATCAAGAGACGCCAGCAGGCTGGTGGTATCCTTTGCCCGCAGTTCGACCGGCGTATTGAGGTCGCCGTCCGCGATGGCCGAGGCCAGTCGCTGGGCCTGAACCGGTTCGCCCCCTAACTGCCGCTTGATATGACGGGTAATCAAACCACTCATCAGCAGACCCAGCGCCACCGACGCCAGCGTCAGGACGATCAGCGTCACGAACACCCCGGAGAGGCTCTCCTGTGACTGTACGGCCGTGCCTTTGGTCACGCGACTCTGGTAACTGACCATGGCGTCAATTGCCGTCAGATAGGCATCCTGCGCCACCTTTAACGGCCCGGTGATCAGCGCGCGGGTGCCCGCTATATCGTTGCTACTTTTCAACTGTAGCAGACGGGTCATCGCCGCCACGAACGCCGGCTGCGTCTGCTCGATGCCAGCCAGCAGCGTCGAGGCTTCCTCGACTTCCTGCAGATTAATGCCTGGCAGCGATTTCGCCCCTTCCACCAGCTGACGGAAGCGTGTGGTGATGGCCTGATTACCGGACTGGGCCTGTTCAATCTGCGCCAGCATGTCAGGCGCAACGGCACCCTCTTCTGTCGCCAGTGCCCGCAGCATCAGCGTTGACTGCAGGGTGGCGTTATCCTTCACCGTCCGCAGTATCTGCAGGTCGTCCAGCCGGGCGCTGGTGAGTTTCTGCTGATCGTTGGCATCAGAGAGTTTAATTCCCGCAAAAACGGAGACCAGTACGCCGCCGGCAATAACCACCAGAAACGCCAGACTCAGCATCACGCTGAGTTTCATATTTTTTATTCTGAGCATGTTTTTACCTTACATCAGGGTCGGAATTTCATGCTCTCTGACAATCGTATACGGGCATTCCGTAACAGCATAATTGCAGTCAGCATCAGTGTGTGTAAGTCAAAAAAATCATCAGGATCCTGTGAATCCGGCTCTGTTTTTTTGTTTCAGCCCATCAGGATCAGGATGCACAACGATAAAGCATGCATTGTGATGTTGTTTAACAAACCGATCATGTTATCGGCCGCGAGAGCGGAAAATTTAGTCAGTGGCGGCAGATCACCGCGCGGAGGAAGGCTGGCGTCAGGGTGGCGACGTCGCCGCGTTGCGCATCATCAGCAGCAGCAACGCCATCAGGCAGGCGCTGGTCTGCAGGCCGCCGAGCGTACTTACCGGGGCAAAGGTCAGTACCGACCCCAGCCAGGTCGCCAGGGCCGCAGCGGCCATCTGCAGAAAGCCAAACAGGGCGGAAGCCAGCCCCGCTTCCTGACCAAACGGCCCCATGGCCAGCGCCGTCCCCAGCGGGTTAGCCAGCCCCATTCCCAGAAGAAACAGCACCATCGAAAGCGCATACGCCCCCGGTCCGGGGTGGGCGGGGCCCCAAAAGAGCACCAGCCCTCCGACAGTGGCGATAGCGATCCCGGCGGCAGCTACCCTGGCTGAGCCAAAACGGCGGGCCAGACGCGGCGCGGCCAGTCCCGCCGAGAAGACCACAAAGACCGTCGAGGCAAAGAAGTATCCGGCCTGGAGCGGGGACAGCCCCATTCCATTCATCAGAATGGCCGGAGCCGCAGCGAAAGCGGCGAACAGCCCGCTCATCAGCAGCGCCATCGACAGCGCAGGCAGGATAAAACGCTGGTCAGTGAGCAGCCGACAGTAGGCACGGATCACCGTACCGGCCGAATGCGGTGCACGCCGATCGGCGGGATGAGTTTCTCCCATCCCCCACCGGTAGCACACGGCAAGCACCACGGCGCTCAGCCCCACCAGCAGGAACATGGCCCGCCATCCGAACGCCAGCGTTAACAGGCTGCCCAGCAGGGGCGAAAAACCCGGTGCGGCGGCCGTGGCAATCATCGTCAGCGAGAGCGCCCTGGCGAGCGTATCCCCCTCGTAAAGATCGCGGGCAATGGCCCGGGACAGAACCGACGTTGCGCAGACCCCCAGCGCCTGAATCACCCGACCGGTAATCATCTGCGCCAGGCTGTCCGCACAGCCCGCCAGCACGCTGCCGGTGACAAACACCGCCAGCCCGCCCAGGACCAGTTTCTGCCGTCCGAAGCGATCCGCCAGCGGGCCCACTGCCAGCTGGCCAAAGGCGAAGGTGATAAAGAATGCCGACAGTGTCAGCCCAAGCTCGCGGGTGGATACGCCCAGCGCCCTGCCCATCTCCGGAAAGGCCGGCAGGATAATATTCGTCGACAGCATGCCAATGGCGGCTAACCCGGCCAGTAACGCAACGATCTTCCCTGTCAGCGGGCGCACAGCCGGGGCCTGCTCAGGGGAACTCACGGTTGAACTCCTGCGGAGCGGACATGGCTGACGGCGCGATCGGTGGCGGCGGAGGCCGCTTCGTCGCTCGCCGGCGGCTGCCATCCGCCCCCGAGGGCGAGAAATGCCGCAACGGCGGCACGGGCTGATGCCGTTTGTGCCATCACAAGGCCATCCGACGCCTGAAGCCGGGTATCATCTGCCTGCAATACGTCAATCAGGCTGGCCGCACCGTTCTGCCAGGCGGCATATGAAGAGGCGCGGGCCTGGGTCAGGGACGCCTCTCCCTGCGCCAGAATCCTCGCCTGCTGTTCCCGGTTGATCAGCGCGGAAAAGGCATTTTCAACCTCTTCTGTTGCGCGCAGCACCGACTGACGATAGGCAGCCAGCGCTTCAGCCTCCTGGCCCCTGGCACGGTCAATGTCGGCATTGATACGGCCAAAATCAAACAAACGCCACTGCAGGCCAAGCCCCACTGACGACTGGCTGGCGGGGCCGCTGAACAGATGGCCGTCGGAAAGCGAGGTCGCACTGCCCAGCAAGGCGCTGAGGCTAAATTTGGGGTAATACTCCGCGATAGCGACCCCGATGCGCGCATTTGACGCCGCCAGACGACGATCTGCCACAATCAGGTCAGGCCTGCGCCTCAGCAGATCGCCGGGGGTTCCGGTATCGCTCATCGACGGGATCGCAGGCAGCCCCACAGGCACCTCCAGCAGGCGGCGCTGCGTGCCGGGCGGCGTGGCTAACATCACATCCAGCGCATTCATGGCCGTCTCCAGCCCGTTACGCAGGACTGGCAGCGTAGCGTCCACCTGTGACAGCGCCCCTTCGGTCTGGCGCACCTGATAATCTGCCGCGATGCCCTCGCGCTGGCGCAGTCTGACTTTTTCCAGCAGCATCCGCTGCGTTGCGGACTGCTGGCGGGCAATCTCAAGCCGCATCTGCAGGCCGCGAACAGTAATATAGAGATCCGCCGTTTGTGCGGCGACGGCCAGTCGGGTTGCCACTACATCCGCCTGCGCAGCCTGATATTCCGCCAGCGCGGCCTGACGCTGACGCCGCTGTCCCCCCGCCAGGTCCAGCTCCCAGCTGGCTCCCAGGTTGGTTTCCCAGCGACTGCCGTAGCGGTCATAGTCCGGAGTGGTACTGAGAACTCTCCCCAGCGGGGTTTCCGTTGATTCGCGGGCGCGTCCGGCCTGGGCGCTGATATTACCTGAAGGCAACAGTGCGGCAGTCGCCGTTCCCAGTCCGGCGCGCGTCTGAGCGACACGGGCGATAGCCTGCGTCAGATCGAGATTCTGCGCCAGGGCTTGCGAAATCAGGTGAGTCATCACAGGATCGTTAAATCCCTGCCACCAGACAGCCAGCGAGGTGACCGGTAGTGCGGCGCGTTCGCCCGCAGAAGGCTGGCTCAGGTAACGCGCTTGTAATGGAACCCCGGGTCTGTGATAGTCCGGGCCAACGGCACAGCCGAACAGCAACGTGCTGCTCACAGCCACAACAAGGGAACGCAGGGAAGACATGGAGATTCCTTGGGAAACGCGTTAAGATAGTGACCAGATTACCAAATGGTCACTAGTTGTCAATCAGGCTCTACAAGCTAAGTGGTGAATATGACTGAAAATACCCCTCTGCCCACGTCACGCGGGCCCTCCGAGCACAGCGTGCGCGACCAGATCGTCGAGGCGGCGACCGTACACTTCGGTCATTACGGTTACGAAAAAACCACCGTGTCCGATCTGGCCAAAGCCATCGGTTTTTCAAAAGCCTATATCTATAAGTTTTTCGACTCGAAACAGGCAATCGGTGAAGTGATCTGTGCTAACCGCCTGGCGATGATCATGGCGCGCGTCGACAGTGCCATCGCGGAGGCCCCGACCGCCTCCGACAAGCTCCGCCGCCTCTTCCGCACGCTGTCCGACACCGGCAGAGAGCTGTTTTTCCACGATCGTAAACTGTATGACATTGCCGCCGTAGCGGCTCGCGATCGCTGGCCGTCGATCAAAGGGCACGAAGAACATCTGCGACTGCTGATACAGGACATTTTGCATCAGGGCCGGGAGTCGGGCGAGTTTGAACGTAAGACCCCGCTCGACGAAGCCTCCAGCGCTATCTATCTGGTGATCCGCCCTTATATGAATCCGGTGCAGCTGCAATTTAATCTGGAAATTGCCGAGGAAGGGGCGGTTCAGCTGGCGGCGCTGATCCTGCGCAGCCTCGCCCCCTGAAAGTGACCATTGACATAATTGGTCACTAGTTACAGAATGCGGTTTCTGCTCTTTTCAATAAGTAAGGGAACCCATGCTCCGGCTACGACCTGTTACCATTGCTGTCTGTCTGCTGCCACTGACCCTGGCCGCCTGTGGCGATCCCCCCTCAGAGGCCGGGGATCCCCGCAATCAGCCTCCGCTGGTGCGGGTGGCCAGCGTGCAGGATGCCGCCGCATCTTCACGCACCTTTACCGGCGTTGTTGCTGCACGTACTCAAAGCGATCTGGGCTTCCGGGTATCGGGTAAGGTGCTGGAGCGCCTTGTCGATAGCGGACAAAGTGTCAGCAAGGGGCAGCCGCTGATGCGTCTGGATCCGGTTGATCTTGGGCTGCAGGTTCGCGCCCAGCAGGAGGCGGTGACCGCCGCCCGCGCCCGCGCCGTGCAGGCCACGGAAGACGAGCGCCGTTACCGGGGCCTGGTCTCCGCCGGGGCCATCTCGGCCTCGTCTTACAGCCAGATTAAGGCCACGGCAGAAGCGGCAAAGGCCGATCTGAACGCCGCCCAGGCACAGGCCGATGTCTCGCGTAACGCCTCGACCTATGCCGTGCTGCGGGCCGACGCAGACGGTGTGGTGATGGAAACCCTGGCCGAACCCGGCCAGGTGGTCAGCGCCGGACAGGCCGTGGTGCGCGTGGCCCGGGCAGGACAACGCGAAGCCGTTGTGCAACTCCCTGAAACCCTGCGTCCTGCGCTTCACTCTCTCGCCTGGGCCTCGCTGTACGGCAATAAAGACGCGCCCGTCGCGGCCACCCTGCGGGTGCTGTCTGACTCTGCTGACAGCGTGACCCGCACCTATGAAGCCCGCTACGTTCTGCAGGATGCCCTTGCCCGCGCCCCGCTTGGCGCTACGGTGACGCTGCGCCTGCCACAAACCGCCGATGCCCGTCCGGGCGTGGAGGTGCCGATCGCCGCCGTGTACGACGCAGGCCAGGGGCCAGGAGTGTGGGTAGTGAAGGGCAAGCCGGCGACCGTCACCTGGCGCGCCGTACAGGTTATCAGCCTGAGTGATGATACCGCCCGCGTGACGGGGAAGCTGGCGCGCGGTGAGCAGGTCGTGGCACTCGGTGCCCATCTGCTTCACGACGGGGAAAAAGTACGTCTGGCCGTGCAAAATGTCCCGGGAGCCCAGCCATGAGTGCGCATCGCTTTAACCTCTCCGCCCTCGCGGTGCGTGAACGCTCCGTGACCCTGTTTTTGATCCTGCTGGTGGCCGTCGCAGGGATCCTGGCGTTCTTTCAACTGGGACGGGCAGAAGATCCCCCTTTTACCGTCAAGCAGCTGACCGTCATTACCGCCTGGCCCGGCGCAACGGCGCAGGAAATGCAGGACCAGGTGGCTGACCCGTTAGAAAAGCGCCTGCAGGAACTGAAATGGTATGACCGTACCGAGACCTATACCCGTCCGGGCATGGCATTCACCATGGTTTCCCTGCTCGACAGCACGCCCCCCGGTGAGGTTCAGGAGTCCTTTTACCAGGCGCGTAAAAAGCTGAGTGACGAAAGTCAGAATCTGCCCGCCGGCGTGATCGGGCCGATGGTCAACGATGAGTTTTCAGACGTGACCTTTGCCCTGTTCGCGCTGAAAGCGCGAGGTGAACCTCAGCGTCAGCTGGTGCGCGATGCCGAGGCGTTGCGCCAGCGGATCCTGCATGTGCCGGGGGTGAAAAAGGTCAATATCATCGGCGAGCAGCCTGAACGTATATTTGTTTCCTTCTCTCATGACAGGCTGGCCACCCTGGGCGTAATGCCGCAGGATATTTTTAACGCCCTGAACGGACAGAACCTGCTGACCCCTGCCGGTTCGATCGATACGCACGGTCCGCAGATTTTCCTGCGTCTTGAAGGTGCGCTCGACAAGCTGGATAAAATCCGTAATACCCCGATCAGTGTGCAGGGCCGCACGCTCAAGCTGTCCGATGTGGCCACCGTCGAACGGGGCTATGAAGATCCCGCCACCTTTATCGTGCGCAACAACGGTGAACAGGCGCTGCTGCTCGGCGTGATTATGCGCGACGGCTGGAATGGCCTCGATCTGGGCCAGGCGCTGGACAAAGAGACCGCACAGATCAATGCCGGAATGCCGCTGGGGATGTCGCTGACCAAAGTCAGCGATCAGGCGGTGAACATCAGTTCGGCCGTTGACGAGTTTATGGTTAAATTCTTCGTCGCGCTGCTGGTGGTGATGGTGGTCTGTTTCGTCAGCATGGGCTGGCGCGTTGGCGTGGTGGTGGCAGCAGCGGTTCCCCTGACGCTGGCTGTAGTGTTTGTGGTGATGGCCGCCAGCGGAAAAAACTTTGACCGTATTACCCTGGGCTCGCTGATCCTGGCGCTGGGCCTGCTGGTGGATGACGCCATCATTGCCATTGAAATGATGGTGGTGAAAATGGAAGAGGGTTATGACCGCATCGCCGCCTCTGCCTATGCCTGGAGCCATACGGCTGCACCGATGCTCTCCGGGACGCTGGTGACTGCCATTGGCTTTATGCCCAATGGTTTTGCCCAGTCCACCGCAGGCGAGTACACCAGCAATATGTTCTGGATCGTCGGCATCGCCCTTATTGCCTCCTGGGTGGTGGCGGTGGTCTTTACCCCCTACCTCGGGGTGAAAATGCTGCCGGCGATCAAGCCGGTGGCGGGCGGTCATGCGGCCATCTATAACACCCGTCATTACAACCGATTCCGCACTCTGCTGGGCAAGGTGATTGCCCGCAAATGGCTGGTGGCGATCACGGTGATCGGTCTGTTTGTCGCTGCGGTTATCGGTATGGGGCTGGTGAAGAAACAGTTTTTCCCGGCGTCCGACCGTCCGGAAGTCCTGATTGAAGTACAGATGCCTTACGGCACGTCGATAGAACAGACCAGCGCGGCCAGTGCAAAGGTAGAGGCCTGGCTGCAAAAACAGAAAGAGACGCGCATTGTGACCGCCTATATCGGGCAGGGTGCGCCACGTTTCTATCTGGCCATGGCGCCGGAGCTACCCGATCCCTCCTTTGCCAAGATTGTCGTGCTGACCGACAGCCAGCAGGACCGCGATACGCTGAAACTCCGCCTGCGTCAGGCGGCAGCCGATGGCCTGGTGCCTGATGCCCGGGTCAGGGTCACGCAGCTGGTATTCGGGCCCTACTCCCCGTTCCCGGTGGCCTGGCGGATAATGGGTCCCGACCCCGCGGTACTGCGCACGATTGCCGCGAAGGTTCAGGGCATCCTGCAGGCCAGCCCGCAGATGCGAACGGTCAACAGCGACTGGGGGCCACGCACACCTGTCCTGCACTTTGCGCTGGATCAGGACCGGCTGCAGGCCGTAGGCCTGACCTCCAGTTCCGTGGCGCAGCAGTTGCAGTTCCTGCTTGCCGGCGTGCCGATTACGGCCGTGCGGGAAGATATCCGTTCCGTCCAGGTGGTGGGGCGTGCCGCCGGTGACATCCGGCTCGATCCCGCTAAGATTTCTGCGTTCACGCTGGTGGGTGCCGCCGGGCAGCGCATTCCCCTGTCTCAGGTGGGGGAAGTCAGCGTTGGTATGGAAGAGCCTCTGCTGCGACGCCGCGATCGCACCCCGACGATCACCGTGCGCGGCGATATCGCCGACGGCCTGCAACCGCCGGATGTCTCGGTCGCGATTGGCCGGTCCCTGCAGCCGGTGGTGGATGCGCTTCCACCGGGATACCGTATTGAACAGGCCGGTTCGATTGAGGAGTCCGGCAAAGCCAGTCAGGCGATGCTGCCGCTGTTCCCCATCATGATTGCCATGACGCTGCTGATTATTATTCTGCAGGTGCGTTCAATGTCGGCGATGGCGATGGTGTTCCTGACCGCCCCGCTGGGGCTGATTGGCGTGGTGCCCACGTTGCTGCTGTTCCAGCAGCCGTTCGGTATCAATGCGCTGGTCGGGCTGATCGCGCTGTCGGGCATTCTGATGCGTAACACGCTGATACTGATTGGGCAGATTCATCAGAACGAGCAGGAGGGATTAGCGCCGTTCCAGGCGGTGGTTGAGGCCACGGTACAGCGCGCCCGTCCGGTGCTGCTGACCGCGCTGGCGGCGGTGCTGGCCTTTATTCCCCTGACCCACTCGGTGTTCTGGGGGACGCTGGCCTACACCCTGATTGGAGGAACCCTTGGGGGAACCGCAATGACGCTGATCTTCCTGCCTGCGATGTACGCCATCTGGTTCCGCATCCGTCCGGTGACGGCGTCAGGCCCCAGCACGCCTGCCGAAAGATAAGCGTGACGCGGCTGAATTCAGTGCACTACTGGCTGACTTCAGCCGCGACCCCGTTCTGCTGTCCGGGGCTGTTCCTGTGCGCAAACAGGCGGAAATCGCTGTAACTGAGCGGGCGGGAAAAGTAGAACCCCTGAAAGGCCGTGCAGCCAAATCCCTGCATCAGCAGCCACTGCTCGGCTGTTTCAATGCCTTCCGCCAGCACCTCCAGCTTGAGTTCCAGCCCCATGCGGGCAATATTCATGGCAATAACTGCCCCTTTCGGCCCCTCCGTTGCGCCAGAGATAAAGCTGCGATCGATTTTGATCTGCTCCAGCGGCAGACGGCGCAGATAATTCAGCGAGGAAAAGCCGGTACCAAAATCGTCGAGCGAGAAGCGGAACCCCGCAGCAGCCAGCGCATGCATCTTCGCTACCACCGTCTCAATATCCGAGGCAAATACACTCTCTGTCAGCTCAAGCTTCACCCGTGACGGGGCCACTGAACGCACGTCAGCCAGGTGGATCAGGCGTTCGACAAAATCCGCTTTCATCAGGTGGTCAACGGTAATATTGACGGAGATGGTCAGATGGGCCATCGCCGGATCGCGCTGCCATGCCGCCAGCGCGCTCAGGGCGTTGTCGATCACCCACTCCCCCACGGCGGGCATCAGTCCTGCCCGCTGGGCATCAGGAATAAACTCAGAGGGGGGGACCATTTCCTTGCCCGGCTCCTGCCAGCGCAGCAGCGCTTCGGCCCCACTAATCTGCCCGGCCGCATTGAGCAGCGGCTGATAAAAGAGAACGAATTCATGGTTATACAGCGCATGCTGGATGGCCCTGATTTTCTCGCTGTGGCGGGAAAAATCCACATGCATGGCCGCAATACCGCCGCATAAAATAACGGTGGCCGCCATGGCATTAATCAGCGGAAGACAGAGGTGAAGACGGTAAGGTATCGGTCGCGCAAAGGGATAGATCAGATCGGCACTGCTGAAAATAATAAACGCCAGCAGCGTCACCGCTATCAGCATCATCTGCGCCAGCGTGTGCCTGCGCTGATAGTTGATATAACCGACCAGGGCAATCGTCAGCAGGTAGAGATGTGTGGTTCTGGGGATACCCGCTTCAGGTACGTCATACAGCAGACAGAACAGGACGGCATAAATCAGATGGACCAGCTGCGCCAGCATCAGCCCGGTGGAGAAATAGCCCCCTGCGGCAATGCGCCAGCTGAAAAAGGCCGCCATACCCATGATTAACAGAGAGATCACCAGCGTCCACTGCTGCATAATGGCAAACACCACCAGCCAGCCAACGGTGACGACCAGACCGCTAAGGAAAGCCATCCTGCAGATATACTCAAGATGTTCTTCATTAGGGGTTTTCAGCATTCTTCTTCCCGGCATGGCGTTAATCACTCCGTTCGCAATTAAAGGGTCCTGATTTTAATATTGATTTCATCCCATTCTGGATACACCACTCTCTTATGTAAAATAATCGATGCCCTGAAACGCTCACATTCAGCGGAGGCATCACCGTAAGACGGCGCGCCTGTCAGACCCAGAATTGAGTCACCGAAGGTCAAAAGGGATAACGTATTTAACGGGAGTGAATAGCAATAATAAGCCCGGTTGACGGGCTTATTATTGCGCTGGAAAACGACTTAATTATTTTCTGGCAAGATAGATCTCTTCGAGGTGGAAATCGCCCCCCTCATTATAGTAGCTGTAAGAGGCAATAATCATATCTTCACCCCGGTAGTTCACGTAATGCGGCTGCAGGAAGGCTTCGACCGGCAGAATTCGCTTAGTGGTTTTATCGGCGAGATCGGTTTTCCAGATACAGGCGTAGCCGCCCTCATTGTCGAAGTAGAATGATGAATCACGCCCCCAGACATAATTGCGGTTGTAGCTGAAATCCGGGCCCTTGGCCGTGTCGGCCTGCGGCAGGAATACGTTCATACCGGCATCCGGACGGTCATGTGGGAAGACGTACATCCCCTCATCAACTTCGCTGTTGCTGCGGTCAGCAGAGGCCAGACGCCACTGGCCATCAGGTGACGTCAGCCGGCTGTTGCACTCATTGCTTCCGCAGTACCCCACCCACTTTTTCTTCTCGGGTTCGTCCGGCGGCACACTCAGCTCAGTGATGGCGCCCAGCGCTTTCGGGGAAACGTTCAGCGCATAGGCATGCGGCGTGGCAAAGTCGCTTTGGCTGTTCACCGTCACGCCCGGCGCGCGGTATTCTGCCACCGTGTAGCGAATGTCGCCCTCCACCGTGCTGACGTTATCCAGCAGCGACAGTACGAGGTTATAGCCCTCATACACCGCCTGCACCTGCGGTTTCTCACCGTCTTTCAGGCTCAGGAGAAACGCCCCCTTTTTGTCGTCTTTTTCAACATACAGAACGACAAACACCATCAGGTCGTTATTCACGATGCGGTAGGTCAGCGGGCTGAGATAATGCCCGCTGGTGCCCACGGTCAGATCGGTGACATCACTGGAGGTGATCAGCGGCCGGACGCGCCACGGCTCTTCGGTAATGGTAAAACCGGCTTCACTTTTTAATCCGGCAGCGACGGGTTTATCCAGCTTATCGCCCGGACGGGTAAAGACATCGCTAATCTTTTGATACACTCCGGCTCGCGACAGGGTTTTATTGCGCTCGATATAACGCTGCTTGATACACTCCGCATCCACCCCGCAGCGATTTCTTTCTGCCAGCCATTTTCTCTGCTCACGCGACAGGCTGCCGACCGCAAAGCTGTTATCCATGGCTTTAACGAAATATCCATTGGTGACGTTATCCAGACCGGAAAGATAGGGATCTTTGCAGATGGTTTGTTCCGTCTTGTTCAGACCGGTTAGCGAGCAGTCGAAACCGGCGGCCAGCGCGTTCTGCGCCAGCAAAGCCAGCCCAATCCCCAGACCGTATTTTAGTTTTATCATTTTTATTTCCTTACGCCCTTTCCATCATGTCATTCTCATTAGCAGGTGCTTGCCGGTATCATGCGGCGGGGCAGAAAGCCCGTCCGTCCGGCAGAGGGATAATCTACCGGAAAAAACAGCTAAAAGTGCGACAAAGAAATGAAAACGCACCCACAGGCTTACTCTGTCCCATCAAAAGTGATGGCCCGGCCACGTTCCTCCACCCGTTTCCGATCGCGCCGGAAGGCCATTGACGCCCGCAACCCGCCGAAAAGTGCGCCTCGCTGATAAATCTCATCCGCCCGTTCGCGCAGATACGCATCCTGCGGGTTGATGGCCAGGCCGCGGTCGACCCACACTTTTGCCAGATAGCGGTTCGACACGCAGCCCGTCCCGGTGAAAAAGGCATAAGCATAATAGGCAGCGGCATACTCCTGATTCTCCGGGCGCTCATCACGCCACAGTTCACCCAGGACCTCCGCCACCGCCAGCTTCCGATCCGCATAGCTGGCATACTCACTGAAAAGGATGAGCCCTGCCAGCTCGCGCGTGGCACGCTGCCAGACCTCCAGAGCGACGTTAGGGGCTCGCATCACCGCGATAAACAGGTCGCGCGCACGCTGGTACTGCTCTGCATTGACGATGTCATTTTCCCGGGCAATCACATAGCCGAGGTTGTACTGGCACACCACGCTGCCCGCCTCAGCCGCCCGCGCCAGCCAGTGCTGTGCCTGGGCCGGGTCGTCATAGGGCGAAGCGTCGCGCCCGTAGCGGCGTGACAGGCTGCCGGCGTAAAGGTCATACAGACCGGCCATGGCCGACGCATTTCCGGCCCCGGCGGCGGCATGATCGAGATAAATACCCGCCTCCTCCGACACCGATTCAAACAGGTTCGCTGCGGCCTGGCCGATATCGAAGTCAGACGGCAGTGCCAGCCCCCGTGCGATCAGTCTTTCATGATCAAACTGCCCCGGTGCGATGCCGTAAAAACCGAAGCGGCTGGCCAGCCCCGCCATCAGCACTTCGTACGGACAGTCCCCCCACTGCTGGCTGCGTTCCAGCCACAGCGGGCGCAGGCCAAAATGGTCCTCAATGCCGGCAAAATCCAGGCAGAGCAGCAAGGTACTGAAAGCATCGCTGCTCCCCGGATCGGCCGCCGGATGATCCACCTGCCATGCCTGCACCAGCGCATCATAAGCCCGCTGCATATCAGGCCGATCCCACTGCACGCCCTCTTCATTTTCCGTACGCGCATAGTGGCTGAGAAAATTAGCATAGCTGCGCAGGACCGCAGCATGCTGGCGAGGGGCAAGGGTCAGGGCCAGCAGCGCATCATACTGCTGCAGACAAAAGGCAATGTGCTCGCTGTCGTCAGCGTCCGGCATCAGGGCCAGGTAGCCCAGATAATCCCACGCCTGAGTCATCCGCAGGCCATTGCGTTCGATGTCACTCAGTCCGCGGCACCAGTCGCTGGCGATAAACGCCGACATCTCCTGATGACTTCCGCCCCAGCGAGGATAAAGGAAATAGACCCATGAACTGAGAATGCTGTAGAAGTCCGGACGCGCGGCCAGTGTTAACTGCAGCCAGTAAAGCTTACTGTTGTGCTGCTCCTGCTCACTGCGCAACGGCAACGAAGGCGGTAATGCCGCAGGGATGATCGCCAGTTCGCTGCCGCCTTCATCACGCAGACGCTGAACACCAGCGGCCCAGAGAGCCGGATCAACCTCCGCCTCGCGCTGCGAATAGTCCGCCGGCACCACGCCCGCGGCCAGCGCCGTCAGCCACTGCGGCTCACCCAGATAGCAGCTCAGACGGAAGATACGAAACAGCGCAAAGGCAGGTTGCTGATGCAAAGGTAGCGCACGCAGGTAGGACGCAATGGCCAGATCCCGTGCCAGCCCGGCCCCCATCCAGCGATCGTCCGCGACGAACTCACCGCCATCCTGGGTACGAATTCGCCCGGCGGCCCGCTCCCAGTAGCCTCCCAGCAGCAGATGTGCATGGTAGGAAGTCGGATAGTGTCTGACCCATTCCTGCAGAAGGGACAGCAGTTCAGTGGCGGGCTGGATCGGGTCGAAGAGCATTTCGATGCTCCACTCATAGTCATAGTCCTGACTGATGCCGTTCAACCAGGGCCGGGACTGCTGTTCCAGTAACGCGTCAAGGGCATCAAATTGCTGCCCGACTAACAGCGCCCGCAGGTGCGCGCGGCGGCTGAGGATCGTATCCAGAGATTCAAAATTCGTCGTCATAGTAGGGCTTCTTCCTGAGTTTTCGTCCGCCAGCCCTGGCAGGCCACACGCGGCGAAAAGGTGTCTGTGCTGATAAAGGGATAAAAATAAGACAATGTATGAATATGTTGTTATATCAGTTAATAATGCAGGATTCAGAAAATATATCGCCCGGAAATACTCCGCTGATGGCTCCTCTTCCTTCCCGTTCCCTGTCCGCCACGCGCTCTGGTTGTTCCCTGCTCCGACACGATGAGACACCAGTCACAAATTTTCATCTCCGGCTTCGTGGATAAAACCGCTTATACCACTCAACAACCGCTTACCCGCCCGATAGCGCCACTCAACGAATTATCCCCCCTGGAACCCTTGAAATTCGCCACCATAGACCCGGTCTGAAAATGTGACAAACCGACTCATTATCATTTGATAAAAAACCAGGTCCCCTATGAATAAAAATAAACTATTCAAACACATACCCTGGATGATCCTTGGGATTATCGGCGCGTGCTGTCTGGCCGTCGTCGCGCTACGGCGCGGTGAACATATCAGTGCGCTATGGATTGTGGTTGCCAGCGTCTCGGTCTATCTGGTCGCCTACCGTTACTACAGCCTCTATATCGCACAGAAAGTGATGCGGCTGGATCCAACCCGCGCCACGCCGGCGGTGATCAATAACGACGGACTGAACTACGTCCCGACCAATCGTAACGTGCTGTTTGGTCACCACTTTGCGGCCATTGCCGGTGCAGGCCCGCTGGTCGGCCCGGTACTGGCGGCGCAGATGGGCTACCTGCCCGGCGTGCTGTGGCTGCTGGCCGGTGTGGTACTGGCAGGGGCGGTGCAGGACTTTATGGTGCTGTTTATCTCGCAGCGACGTAACGGGGCGTCACTCGGTGAGATGATCAAAAATGAGATGGGCCCGGTGCCCGGCACCATCGCCCTGTTCGGTTGCTTCCTGATCATGATTATTATCCTGGCGGTGCTGGCACTGATCGTGGTGAAGGCACTGGCAGAGAGCCCGTGGGGCGTATTTACCGTCTGCTCAACGGTGCCGATTGCGCTGTTTATGGGTATCTACATGCGCTTTATCCGCCCCGGACGGGTGGGTGAGATTTCGGTTATCGGCGTGATACTGCTGATCGCCGCCATCTACTTCGGCGGCGTGATCGCCCACGATCCTTACTGGGGTCCGGCACTGACCTTCAAAGACACCACGATCACCTATACCCTGATCGGCTACGCGTTTGTTTCCGCCCTGCTGCCGGTGTGGCTGATCCTGGCGCCGCGTGACTATCTGGCCACTTTCCTGAAAATTGGCGTCATCGTCGGTCTGGCCATCGGGATTGTCATCCTCAATCCTGAACTGAAAATGCCGGCGCTGACGCAGTATATCGACGGCACCGGCCCGCTGTGGAAAGGGGCGCTCTTCCCGTTCCTGTTTATTACCATCGCCTGCGGCGCAGTCTCAGGTTTCCACGCGCTGATCGCCTCCGGCACCACGCCGAAGCTGCTGGCCTGTGAAACCGATGCCCGCTTTATCGGCTACGGGGCGATGTTGATGGAGTCCTTTGTCGCCGTGATGGCGCTGGTGGCCGCATCGATTATTGAACCCGGTCTCTACTTTGCCATGAACACACCGCCGGCGGGCCTTGGCATCGTGATGCCGAACCTGCATGAACTGGGAGGTGCCAACGCCCCGCTGATTATGGCGCAGCTGCAGGACGTGACCGCCCAGGCGGCCGCCACCGTCAGCTCGTGGGGCTTTGTCATCTCCCCGGAAGCGATCCTGCAAACCGCGAAGGATATCGGTGAGCCGTCAGTGCTGAACCGTGCGGGGGGCGCCCCCACGCTGGCCGTCGGGATTGCCCATGTGTTCGACAAAATTATGCCGATAGCCGATATGGGGTTCTGGTATCACTTCGGTATTCTGTTTGAAGCGCTGTTTATCCTCACCGCCCTGGATGCAGGAACCCGCTCCGGCCGCTTTATGCTGCAGGATCTGCTGGGTAACTTTGTGCCGTTCCTGAAAAAAACCGACTCGCTGCTGGCGGGCGTGGTGGGCACCGCTGGCTGCGTCGGGCTGTGGGGCTATCTGCTGTATCAGGGTGTGGTTGACCCGCTGGGCGGCGTGAAAAGCCTGTGGCCACTGTTCGGAATTTCGAACCAGATGCTGGCTGCCGTCGCTCTGGTGCTGGCAAGCGTGGTGCTGATTAAGATGAAGCGGACGAAGTACATCTGGGTGACCATGCTGCCGGCCATCTGGCTGCTGATCTGCACCACCTGGGCGCTGGGTCTTAAGCTGTTCAGCAACAACCCGCAGATGGAAGGTTTCTTCTACATGGCCCGCGAGTACAAAGCCAAAGCCGCTGCCGGGGGAGCCGATCTGACGGCACAGCAGGTGAGCAATATGAATCATATTGTGATCAACAACTACACTAATGCCGGTCTGAGTATCCTGTTCCTCGTGGTGGTGTACAGTATTATCTTCTACGGCATTAAAGCCTGGCTGAAAGCACGCCAGGCCGATGGTCCGACGGATACTGAAACCCCGTATGTGGCCGTGCCGAAGGAAGGGGTGAAAATCGCTTCCGGCCACTGACACTGATCCGCGTTAACACGGCCCCGCTGCGGCGGGGCTCGTCGTTGGGAGTACCTGATGTTTGATAATCTGAACAGCGCGAAAAAATATCTCGGGCAGGCCGCGCGTATGCTGGTCGGCATTCCTGATTACGACACTTACGTCGAACATATGCAGAATAATCACCCGGATAAGCCGGTGATGACTTATAAAGAGTTCTTCCGCGAGCGCCAGCAGGCACGTTATGGCGGAGATGGAAAAGGCGGAATGCGCTGCTGTTGATAAGGAAAAAATGATGACACCTGTTGCTGTTACGGTACTGACCGGCTTTCTTGGCGCGGGCAAAACCACGCTGTTGCGCCATATTTTGCATGAACAGCAGGACTACAAAATCGCGGTCATTGAAAATGAATTTGGTGCCGTCGCCGTCGATGACCAGCTGCTGGGTGACAGCGCCACGCAGATCACCACGCTGACGAATGGCTGCATCTGCTGTACCCGCTCCGGCGAGCTGGAAGCGGCCTTACTCGACCTGCTGGAACGTCGCGACAGCGGCGAACTGGCCTTCGACCGCTTAATCATAGAATGTACCGGCATGGCCGACCCCGGCCCAATCATTCAGACCTTCTTCTCTCATGACATCCTCTGCGAGCGCTATCTGCTGGATGGGGTGATTGCCCTGGTGGATGCAGTCCATGCCGGGCAGCAGATGGATCAGTTCACGCTTGCCCAGTCGCAGGTGGGCTATGCTGACCGGATCCTGCTGACCAAAACCGATGTCTGCGGAACGCCTCCGGCCCTGCTGGAACGTTTACAGCGCATCAATGCCCGTGCGCCGATCTACCCGGTGATCCACGGCAAGATTGACCTGGCGCAGCTCTTTGATACCCGGGGCTTTATGCTGGAAGAAACCATTGTGATGCCAAAACCGCGTTTCCAGTTTATTGCGCCGCAGGAAAATGCCATCACCTCGGTGGTGGTGGAGCTGGATTATCCGCTGGCGCTGGAGGCGGTATCTGCCGTCATGGAAGGTCTGCTGGCTGGTTTTGCCGACAGGCTGCTGCGCTACAAGGGAATGCTGTGGATTGCCGGCCATCCCTGCCGTCTGCTGTTCCAGGGCGTGCAACGCCTGTACAGTGCCGACTGGGATCGCGAGTGGCAGGCGGATGAACAGCCTGCCAGCACACTGGTCTTTATCGGCATTCAGCTACCGGAAGCGGAAATCCGCGCGGCCTTTGCCGGGCTGAAATCGTAACCTACAGCCCGACGGTCTCCTTCAGGCTTTTCAGATAGCGGCGACTTACCGGCACAGTGTGGCCGCCGCTGAGTAACAGCTCCGCCTGGCCATTATCCTCCAGGCGGATCTCCTTCAGATGGGTCATATTCACCAGGAACTGACGGTGGCAGCGCACCAGCGGCGTGCGGTTTTCCAGCGTGCGTAACGTCAGCTCAGTAAAACCCTCTTTTCCCTCCTGGCTGGTGACATACACCCCGCTCAGGCGACTGCTGACAAACACCACTTCTTCCATCTGCAGCAGCCAGATACGGCTGAGGCCGCTGCAGGGAATACACTTCAGATCCTGCTGACTGTCCGGCAGCACCGAAACATCCTGTCCGTGGCGATCGTGGCGCAGTCGCATCAACGTTTTATTCAGTCGTGATGCTTCGACCGGTTTCAGCAGGTAATCAAAAGCATGTTCTTCAAACGCCTGCACGGCAAACTCATCGAAGGCGGTGAGAAACACGATCCACGGACGTTCCGCCGGGTCGAGCATACTGACCATTTCCAGGCCGCTGATGCGCGGCATCTGAATATCGAGAAACAGGACGTCGGGGTGCAGTTTATGCACCATGCCGATGGCCTCGACAGCATTGCCACACTCCCCAACAATGTCGATATCCGCTTCTTTCTGCAGCAAAATACGCAAATTTTCGCGCGCCAGCGGCTCATCATCCACTATCAATACGCTAATCATACTGTTTCCTCCAACGGCAACCGCAGAGTGATACGGGTGAGACAATCCTTCTCACAGGTGACAGTGATGCCGTAAGCATCGCCATACCGCGCGCGCAAACGTTTATCCACCAGGCTCATTCCCAGCCCACCGCTGCTCTCTTTGGGCTGATACAGCCCGGCGTTATCTTCAATATCCAGCACCAGATGCTCTCCGTCGCGGCTGGCCTGAAGGGTGATTTCCCCCCGGCCCAGCAGCTGCGAAGTGCCGTGCTTAATGGCATTTTCCACAATCGGTTGCAGGGTAAATGCCGGAAGCCGGTAATACGCCAGCGCCTCCGGCACCCGCAGCCGGATGCTCAGTCGCGACTGAAAACGTGCCTGCTCGATCTGCAGGTAGGCATTAACGTGCTCAATCTCATTCGCCAGGGTGACTATCTCCGAAGGCCGCTTCAGATTTTTGCGGAAAAAAGTGGAGAGATAGTGCACCAGCTGCCCGGCTTTTTCGCTGTCCTGGCGGATGACGGCCATCAGCGTATTCAGTGCGTTAAACAGAAAATGCGGATTTACCTGAGCGTGCAGCAGCTTGATCTCCGACTGTGCCAGCAGCGCCTTCTGCCGCTCGTACTGCCCGGCCAGTATCTGCGCGGAGAGCAGCTGCGCAATGCCTTCGCCCAGCGTGCGGTTAATCGAACTGAACAGCCGGTTGCGCGCCTCGTACAGTTTTATCGTGCCGATCACCCGCTGATTTTCGCCCCTGAGCGGGATCACCAGCGTGGATCCCAGCTTGCAGTTCGGGTGCAGCGAGCAGCGGTAAGGGACTTCGTTACCGTCGGCATACACCACCTCCCCGCTGTCGATGGCGCGCCAGGTACAGGAGGAAGAGATCGGTTTGCCCGGCAGGTGATGATCGTCCCCGGTGCCGGTAAACGCCAGTAAGCGTTCACGATCGGTAATCGCCACCGCGCCGATATCCAGCTCCTGATAAAGCACCTGTGCCACCTTCATACTGTTCTCTTCGTTAAAGCCCTGACGCAGTATTCCTTCAGTCGATGCCGCCACCTTCAGCGCAGTGGTGGAAAACGCGGTGGTGTATTTCTCAAACATCGCCCGCTTATCCAGCAGGATACGCATAAACATGGCGGCCCCGATGGTATTGGTGACCATCATCGGGGCCGCAATGTTCTGCACCAGATGCAGGGCATCCTGAAACGGACGGGCAATCAGCAGAATGATCGCCATCTGTACCAGTTCAGCCACAAAGGTAATGCCCCCCGCCGTCAGCGGGCTGAAGACTTTATCGCTGCGGCCGCGTTTGATCAGAATGCTGTGCATCAGGCCGCCCAGCAGCCCTTCGGCAATGGTAGAAACCATACAGCTGAGGGCGGTCATTCCCCCCAGTGAATAGCGATGCAGCCCCCCGGTCAGGCCGACTAATCCGCCAACCACCGGCCCACCCAACAGCCCCCCCATCACCGCACCGATGGCGCGCGTATTGGCAATCGAGTCTTCAATATGCAGGCCGAAATAGGTGCCCATGATGCAGAAAATAGAGAAGGTGATGTAGCACAGCAGCTTATGCGGCAGGCGCACAGTCACCTGCATCAGGGGAATAAACAGACGGGTTTTACTCATCAGCCAGGCAATGACCAGAAACACACACATCTGCTGTAACAGCAGTAAAATCAACGTAAATTCGTACATATCCTGCAATCCGCATTCTCCCGTGCGTGCAACATACACCGGGCGGGGCGTTCTTTCCCAACCTCAATCCCTGAAATGCGAACTGGTACAGAGTTTTTTTAGTGACAAAACGTCAGGAAAGGCAGCGGTACGCCCCTTCCCTGGCGCATTAACCGGCTGCCGGACTGAACGGCTGGATCACCGGATTACCGGCGCGATCGCGCAGGATCTCGACGTCGACCCCGTAGGTGGTGGCGATCAGTTCAGCGGTGACCACATCGCGCGGTTGACCGACAGCCTGAATTTTCCCCTGCGCCACCACCAGCAGGTTATCGGCATACTGGCAGGCCAGATTCAGGTCATGCAGCACAATCACCGTGACCCAGCCACGGGCACGGGTTTCCCGCCGGACAAGGTCGAGGAGCGCCAGCTGATGCTTCACATCCAGGGCGCTGACCGGCTCATCCAGCAGCATCACCTGCGGTTCACGCATCATCACCTGCGCAAACAGCGCCATCTGACGCTGACCGCCGCTTAACGAGGCAATATCGCGTCCGGCAAGATGGGCAATACCTGCCTGCTCCAGACGCTGCATTGCCGCTTCCAGCGTCTCATCATCAATATGCAGCGACAGCCGGCCCAGCCGCCCCAGCACCACCACTTCCAGCACCGTCAGACCAATATCAGCCGTGCTGTCCTGCGGAAGGTAGGCAAACCGCTCACGCCAGGTGTTGAGCAAACGGCCCGATGATTTTCCCGCCACCAGCCGCTGCCCGCCGCAAGAAATCTGGCCGGAAGCCAGCGCCAGCTCACCGAACAGGGCGTTCAGCAGCGTGGTTTTACCGGTGCCGTTCGGGCCAATCATCACGTGGATTTTGCCGCCCTCCAGCCCGGCGCTGACGCCGTCGATGACCGGTCGCCCCTGACGATGGACAGAGACATTTTCAAGCTGGATCACAGCGCACTCCTTCGCGGGGAAAATATCAGCCAGAGCAGGAACGGTACGCCGACAATGGCAGTGACAATCCCCACCGGAAACAGCGCACCGGGCACGATGGATTTTGACAGCACTGAGGCGGCAGACAGCATCAGCGCGCCGCTCAGGAGTGACATCGGCAGGGAAAAGCGCTGGTCTTCTCCCACCAGCATGCGGGCAATATGCGGTGCGACCAGCCCGATAAAGCCGATGACGCCAACAAAACTGGTGGCGGTGGCGGTCATCACCGCAACAATCACCAGCACCTTCATCCGCAGGCGCCGGACGTTCACCCCCAGACTGAGCGCGCGCATTTCGCCCATCCGCAGCGCGGCCAGCTTCCACGCGTCGGCCATCAGCAGCAGGCAGCACACCAGCGTCACCCCTGCCGTCAGGGCCAGCGTCGGCCAGGTGGCTTTGGTCAGGCTGCCAAACAGCCAGAATAAAATCTGCTGCGACAGTTCCGGGGCGGAGAGAAACTGGATCAGCGACAGCATCGACTGGAACAGAAACAACAGAGCGATGCCGCCGAGAATAATGGTTTCCGTACGCACCCGCCGCAGCGAAGCCAGCATAAACAGGAACAGCGCGGCCAGCATGGAGAAAAGAAACGCCCCCACCGGCACGGCGATCATCGGATGAAGCCCGAAACCGCCGGAGGCCAGGCTTAACGCCGCGCCGAACCCGGCCGCCGCCGCCATCCCCAGCGTGTAGGGACTGGCCATCGGATTATTCAGCAGGGTCTGCATCTGTGCTCCTCCGGCCCCCAGCGCTGCGCCAACCACCAGCGCCATCAGCGCCATTGGCAGACGGAACTCACGCACGATGGCATCGGTCATCGACGCCCGTTCACCGATGCCGGTCAGTGAACGGATCACCTCTGACGGGGCCAGCATTGACGGCCCGGTCGCAATATCCAGCACCAGGCAAACGGCAGTCAGCAGAATAAAGAGAATGACAAAGCGCCAGCGTTTTCCTTCACGCAGGCGATGTGCCGCAATGGCGATACGATGGTCGGGAGGTGTGTTCATTTAGCGGTCCTGGGTATCACGCGGAAAAGCCGATCCGGCGGGGCTGATCTTTTGCCAGTCAGCCCGCAGGGGGATCAACTCACTCTTTCACACTGACCACAAATGTCCCTTCCGGGGTGACCGGCAGGTATTTTTTATAGAAGTTCATGTAGTTACCCAGCGGATCGAGATCCGTAAACAGATCCGGGTAGAGCTGTTTCGCCATGTACTGCACCATCGCGAAGTCTGACAGCGTTCGCGATGCGCCCTGATAAACCCCGAACACTTTACCGTTTTTCACGGCCGGTAATTCATTCCAGCCCGGACGCTGCATAAACCCTTTCAGCTTCGCACGGGCTTCTTCCACCTTCACGCCCTGCCCCATCGGTAGTGCGTTCGGGTTTTTATTGTTTTCACGCCCGGAGATAAAGACAGCATCGGGCCTGGAGGCCAGCACCTGCTCCGGATTCAGCGGCCCCCACCACTCGACGAACGGCGTGGCAATGTTATTGCCCCCCGCGGCTGTCGCCATTGCGCCCCACATATTTTTACCGTAGGTAAAGGAGTACTCTTCCGGCCCTTTGTTACCAAACTCCACGTAGACTTTTGGCTGAGGTTTGCCTGCCGCAGCAATGCGGTCTGCGACCTGCTTCAGCGCACCGGCATACAGTGCTGCCATTTCACTGGCACGGGCTTCCTGCCCGGTCAGCGTTCCCAGAACGCGTGTTGAAGCGACGTGGCGCTCAACGGTCTGGGCGTTGAAGTCAATGACCACCACCGGGATGCCCTGCTTTTCGATGCGCTGCACGTCCTGGCCCAGCGCCTGGAACTGCCAGTCAGCGAGGATCACCAGGTCCGGGTTCAGACTGAGCACTTTTTCCACCGAGAAACTCTGTGCTTCCACTTCCCCCACGTCCGGGATGGTTTTCAGCGAGGGGCGGTGCGCCACGTGCATGTTCCAGTTGGCCGGCACCCAGCCTTCCCAGGCCTCACGGGAAATCCCTGCCACGGCGTCATAAGCTTTCTCCCCGCCCACCGCCATATAATCTTCAAAGTAAAACCCCAGCACCACGCGTTTTGCGGGCAGGTCAACGTTCACTTTCCGGCCGATGACGTCGGTCAGGGTCTGAACCTTAGCCGATACGGAAGAGGTAAACGTCAGTACAGCAAAAGAGAGCGCGCACAGCAGCGCACGTGGAGCAAAAACAGAGTTGGTCATGGATGCAGGTTCCCGGTAAGAAACTAAAGGCAAATAAAAATGATTATCAGTTAGATTTGATACGGTTTTTTACACAATTTAACCATTTCCTGCAACTTATTTAGCCGCTACATTATTTCTCAACGAAACGGATCACCTCAGAAAAACCTCAATGATGAAATTTTCCATTAAACAGATTGCCGCGCAGGCGGGCGTCAGCAAAGCCACTGTAGACCGGGCGCTTCACCAACGCGGCGCGGTTCATGCCCGCACTGAACGCCGCATCGCCCAGGCGATCAGCGACCTGGAACAGCAGCAGCGTATGAGCCTGGCCAGCGGCAGGACACTGCCCATAGACGTCATCATGCACACCCCTGCCCGCTTCAGCCAGCTGGTTACCGCAGCACTGCTGGAGGAGTTGAGTAGCTTTGCCCCCTTCCGGCTGACGCTGCGCCTGCATATTTTTGAGGCGATCGTGGCAGATCAGATCGCCCGGCTGATGCAGCGCTGCGCCAGCGACAGTTATGGCATTGTGCTGAAGGCGGAAAGCAGCCCTGAACTGACGGAGACTATCGGGGAATTGCTGAAACAGCGCGTACCGGTGGTGACGATGGTGACCGACCTGCCTGACAGCCAGCGCATTAGCTACGTCGGCATGGACAATCACGCCGCCGGACAAACCGCCGCCTGGCTGATGTCTCACCTGCTGGCCCAGCACCGCCCGGAAGTGGCCGTGGTGACCGGCAGCCCGCATTTTCATGGGGAGGAGGCGCGTGCAGACGGATTTTGCGCGGCCATGTCCACGATGGCACCGGCGCTGAAAATGCGCCGCATTCGCGCAGGCTATGGCATTGATGCCCCCACCTACAGCGCGGTGTCACAACAGCTGGAGGCGCATCCCCTGCTGGGCGCGATCTACTGCGCGGGTGGGGGCAATACGGCGATCCTGCGGGCCTTCTCCGATGCCGGTCGGCCGCTGAAGGCATACCTTGGTCACGATCTTGACCGCGAAAATCGCCAGTTGCTCAGTGACGGCAGGCTGGATGCGATCATTGACCATGATCTTCAGCAGGATGCACGGCGTATTTTTCATCACATTCTGGCTTTCCATGGTTTCATGACGCCACCGGACCAACCGGCGCCCTTTTCAAAAGTCAGCATCATCACGCCTTATAATCTGTAAGCAGTGACTGTCACTGCTTTTCGGCCTGAAAGCAGGGTAAAGATTTGCAAATCCGCCAGCTAAAGCGATGATGATCGGGTAAAAGAGAGGAGTGTATCACTACTGAGGACAATTTCCTTTCCGCACCGACGAAAAGCAACAACGCGGATAAGTTGTAAATATTATGGATAATATCGGCAAGACCTGGCATAACCGCTCTTCTCTGAACGCTTATGATTATTCCCTTTCCGGCGAACAACACTGGCGCAACGCGCTTTAGTCCCCTTCCTCATTTTATTTGTCTGTGACTTATTGCCGTCTGAAATCGCTTCAGGCTGGCGCGTAGACGTATTATCTGGAAGAAAAAATCATGTTTTACTGGATGTTACTGGCCCTGGCGATCGCGCTTGAGATCACCGGTACGCTATTGATGAAGTGGTCAAACGTCAGCGATAATCAACTGGGCTATTTCCTGATGCTGATGATGATCGCCCTCTCCTATATCGCACTCTCTGTTTCCATTAAAAAAATTGCTCTCGGCGTTGCTTATGCCATGTGGGAAGGCATTGGCATCGTGTTTATTACGCTGTTCAGCGTGCTGCTGTTTGACGAGTCCGTTTCGCTGGCAAAAGCGATTGGCCTGGCCACGCTGGTGGCGGGGATTGCCCTGATTAAGTCAGGCACCCGCAGCAGGAGGTCACATGCAGCCGTTTGAGTGGATCCATGCCGCCTGGCTGTGCGCGGCAACGCTGCTGGAGATTGCCGCCAATATCTTTCTTAAGCTGTCAGACGGCTTTAAGCGTAAAACCTACGGGCTACTGTCATTGCTGGCGGTGCTGGCCGCGTTCAGCGCCCTTTCCCAGGCGGTGAAGGGCATCGATCTGTCTGTCGCCTATGCCCTGTGGGGCGGGTTCGGTCTGGTCGCCACCATTGCCGCAGGCTGGATCCTGTTTGGCCAGCGTCTGGATCGTAAAGGCTGGCTGGGAGTGGCTCTGCTGCTCGCCGGGATGGTGATCATTAAGCTATCCTGAGTCCACCCCGGCGCAGGCGATGTCCGTTGCCTGCGCCGCCTTCTCCTGGCAACAATAGTCGGTGCGCATTGGCGTTCTGACCTGTAAAGTCTCAGGCGATAACCATGACTCGCAGGGAGCGCACCATGACACACAACAAAGCCACACTGACCGGACTGATTGCTATCGTATTGTGGAGCGCGATTGTCGGACTGATACGCGCCGTCAGTGAAGGACTGGGCGCAGTAGGCGGGGCGGCGATGATCTACTCACTCAGCGCGCTGCTGCTGCTGCTGACGGTGGGCTTTCCGGATGTTAAAAAATTCCCCCGGGCTTATCTGATAACCGGCAGCCTGCTGTTTGTCTGCTACGAACTCTGCCTGTCGCTGTCGCTGGGCTTTGCCACCACCCGCACGCAGGCGATAGAGGTCGGTATGGTCAACTATCTGTGGCCCGCGATGACCGTGGTGCTCTCAGTACTGGTCACCCGACAGAAATGCAGCCTGCTGCTGATCCCGGGCCTGGTGATCTCCGTCGCCGGTATTGGTCGGGTTCTGGCGGGCGACAGCGCCTTTTCCCTGCTGGAGATCGGCCATAATATCGCGTCCAACCCACTCAGCTACGGTCTGGCCTTCAGCGGTGCGGTGATCTGGTCGGTTTACTGCGTGGTCACCCGCCAGATCGCCCGTGGCAGTAACGGCATTACGCTGTTCTTTATTCTTACCGCACTGGCGCTGTGGCTGAAATTTTTTGCCGGGCCGCAGCCGGAGATGATCTTTACTGTGCGGGTCGTGGTCAGCCTGGGGCTGGCGGCGATGGCGATGGGTTTTGGCTATGCCGCCTGGAACACTGGCATCCTGCACGGCAACGTGACGATACTGGCCGCCGCCTCTTATTTTATTCCCGTTATTTCTGCGGTGCTGGCTGCCTGTCTGCTCAACGCCAGTCTGTCGGTGAACTTCTGGCAGGGGGCCGGTATGGTCAGCCTGGGGTCGCTGCTCTGCTGGTGGTCAACGCGCACTAAAACACTGACAAAAGCCTCCAGCCAGACATGATAAGGATACGCCGATACGTTTCACGTGCAGCGGATCGTTATCATTAACCTGCGACTTGCCAGCCTGACAGCAGATAACAACTTTCGTATCCGGGAAAGGCTCTCTGCTGTGGATCAATTGGTTTTGTGCCGCAGCAGGCCTGATACCAGGCGTTTTTAGCGTATCCCCGTATTCAGAACGATTCATTGCCACGGACAGCCCCCCTCCCTCTTTGCCGTCAATATATTCAAAAGACAGAGAAGACATCCACACGAAATAAGCGTTACCACCAGAAGTACCACGCTGAAAGCCGTGGTTTATGTCAGTGACATTTGCTCAAAATCTTGCAACATCGCCAACGCCAGCCCTCTCGCAGGGTTGAGCCTTTCGTTAACAAAAACAATCTGTGTGCTGCTAAAAGGAAACGCCAGCGTACTTTGCCTGGCCACTGCCAGCGTATTTTCCACAAATGATGGATGACTGTTGTAAGGGCCGTCTATCAGCAATATTTTCGGGTTTAACAAATGAATTATTTGACTGAGCGCCCTGCCTAACAGCTTTCCGGCATTCACCATAACCTCATCGACCAACGCGACTGCCTGATGTCGGTTATCCCAGTTGAGGCCCGGCTGCATCTGTTCTAACTGCTTATTAATCGCCAGGAAACCAATCAGCGATTCCAGGCAGCCGTTCTGCCCGCATGAACATAGCGGTCCCCCAGGGAACACCGCTAAATGCCCCACTTCACCCGCCGTCCAGCTGCCGCCGGAATATACTCCGTGTTCGGTCAGTAATGCACCGCCAATACCTTCGCCAATACGCAGATAAAAACAGGCCCCGTTTCCTCCCGCTATTTCTCCCTGCCGGGCAATCAGCGCCGCAGCTTTAACGTTATTCCACAGACTCACCGGAATAGCGTTCGTGCAGGACAGTAAAGGCTGCAAGGAAACCGCCCCCCAGCCAAGATGGGCGGAAACATGCAACATACCTTTTTGTTGATCGACAATACCGGGAAAGCCTATGCCTATGCCGACCAAATCCGGATAGGATTGCTGCAACTGTTGGCAGTTATCCATTATCGCTACCAACACCTCTTGCGGATTGGCAGTATCAAGCAGGATATTTTTTTCATCAATAATTTGAGAGAAAAAGTCACAAACCACCCAGTGAATACGCTGGCGCTCAATCATGATACCAGCCGTTTTTATCGCCGCAGGTCTGGCTGCTATATAAATTTTAGGGCGCCCAATGCTGCTAGTTTGCGCTGCGCCCTGTTCCTCAACAAAACCCTGCGCAAGCAAGCCGTCGATTATCAGTGAAATCGTATTTTTGCTTAATGACAGCGCACGCGAAATATCCAGGCGAGAACTGATTTTATGTTGGCGCAGATACGCCAGCACACGTTTCTCATTATACTGGCGCAGCAGCGCCGGTCCTTTGCCTGGCTCTTTCATCTCATGATCTTCCGTTCGCTACAGCCTGTCAGGTATTATGGCATGAGAGAAGATTTACTGACCAAACTATTCAACACGCCATACTTCCGTCCCCTTTTTATATGTCGCCAGCAGCTGGAGCGTTTTATCCCCCTCCTGTCGTAACAAAATAGCATCCATCGGTGCGCCAACGGCCAGTCCTTGTTGCACCGGTAACCTAAGGCACTGCGCAGGCCGCCTTGATGCCATCTCAATAGCCTCTGCTACCGAAACCAGATCATTTTTTACCAGCGTGTTAATGCCGTGCAATAATCCCTGTGCCGATCCGGCCAACAACGCCGGGTTCTCTGCCATCGACAACCGCCCTTCTGCGCTCAATATTACCTCACCACCAATATGCGAACGATAACGGCCCGCTGGCATCCCTGCATGGCAGGTAACATCGCTGACCAGCATAGCCCGCTCGCCTTTAGCACAAATAAATACTTTCAGTACCGACAGTGGTAAATGTTCGCCATCAGCAATCATTGCGCACCAGAGACTGTCCTGTGCCAGTTGTTCCCACAAGTAGTTAGGATGGCGTGGCAACATCAGGTGCGTTCCGTTACCAAGATGGGTAGACATCCGTGCACCCGCGTTAACCGCAGAGGCAACTTGTTCTGCGCTGGCAGCCGTATGCCCGATAGAAACCACCACATCTTCAGCAACACAGTGACGGATAAAATCATCAGCGTGTTTCCATTCCGGGGATAACGTCACCAGGCGGATACGCCCCTGGGCGGCATCCTGCCAGCGCTGAAACAGCGACCAGTCAGGGGCTTTTATATGCTCGAGGTTATGGGCACCGCGTGGTCCGTCCTGTGTTGATAAAAAGGGGCCTTCCAGATGAATACCTGCAACAGACTGGCCGACTAGCGGAAAATGCTGGCAGGCCCTCGCCAGCGTTGCCATCATCTGTTCAATTTCATCTTCGCCATTCGTGATAATTGTGGGTAAAAACGTCGTTACCCCTTGTTGCCATAGCGCACGCGTCACCAGCTCTACAGACTCTTCGGCAAAAGGAAAACAGTTGAAATCCGCGCCGTTGTATCCATTAACCTGCAAATCAACTAATCCCGGTGCTATCAGCGGCAGATATTGCTCTCCACCGGCTACAGGACGGATCTCACTGATCACACCGTTATGGGCGATAATCTCAACCGGTTGCCGATCGCGATAGTCTCTGGCACGCACTATCATTTCACTCATGTGGCAATTCCCCATAACCCGCAATATCGGTATATAGCGTACAGGCAGGATGGCTGCGTAAAATGGTGGCAGGGCATGCCACAGACTGGGGTGAGGTCAGCGTTTGAATAATGGCATTACGCTTATTTTTACCGGGTGCGATACAAAACAGACGCCGGGCTGCCATCAGGGTTGGAATCGTGAGCGTTAACGCATGGACAGGCACTTCATCCAGCGAAGCAAAACAGCCATCGTTTACCTGCTGCTGACGGCATGATGAATCCAGTTCAACGACTTTCATCGCCTCCCTGTCGTTAAAATCAGCCACCGGTGGATCGTTAAATGCCAGGTGACCATTTTCGCCAATACCCAGGCAGACCATATCAACAGGTGCCTGTTGCAACAGCATGGTGTACTGCTCACACACCCGTTGAGGATCGCCAGATGCGGGAATGTAATACACCCTACCTGGCCGCACCGTATCAAATAAATGATGCGCCAGGTAGTGGCGAAACAGTGCCGGCGAATGTTCAGGTAACCCAATATATTCGTCCATATGGAAAGCCACGACCCGACGCCAGTCGATCCCCTCTGCTCGTGACAGATGTGCCAGAAACGCATTTTGTGATGGCGCAGCGGCAAAAACAATTCGCACATTATTTTGCTGACTAAGTAGTTGCCTTAAATGTTGTGCCGCAGCCGCAGCGGCGGCTTGCCCCATTTGTTGCCGGGTAGCGAAAACTTCAACGGTCAGATGCTCAACATGTTTAATATAGCCAGGTGTTGTCATAGCATTACATCCTGTATTCATTTGGACTCGTGTTGATAAATGGGTTTATTTTTTAGCGCAGAAAAATCATCGGCCTGATCCTGATTTAATGCATTTAGCAAATTATCCACCTCTGCACTTACCGGGCTGCGACGGAGGAAACCCCCAAGCGTATAGACAGCCAATGACAGCAATACCGGAATAGCCACGACCTGAGCTGTGCTCATATCTGGAATTACAAACTTCACCAGGAAAAAGGCAGTGACACCGAATACCCATGAGGATATTGCCGCCGTCGAGTTGCATTTACGGAACCACGGCAGCAGGCCAAGTAACATCGGAATAGATATCGGCCCGACAAGCCCGCCAAACCAGACAATTAATAATGACAGGACTCCACCAAAGCGGCTGGCGTTGGCGGCAATCAGCAGCGTTATCAGAATAAACAACACAATAGTTATCCGTGCGACCAGAAGTGAAGACTGCCCGTTACCAAATTTTTTCGGCAACAGTATCGGCAGAATATCGCGGGTTACCACAGCAGTAATGGCATTAGAGTCCGAGGACGTCATCGATAAGGTGTGTGTAAACATCGCCACCAACACCAGGCCAATCAGACCGTTTGGCAGTAACTGCATGGCCATGATGGAATAAGACTGCGAAGGGTCAGGGATATCCGGGAACAACAGTGGTGCTGCCCACATGGGATAAAAAAGAATCAGCGGCCAGACAAGATACAAAACAGATGAAAGCAATGCGGCTTTGCGGGCATCTTTACCACGGGGCGAAGCAATAAATCGCTGCGCCAGATTCCAGGTGCCGCCATTATAACTCAGAGTGTAAATAACAAAGTAAGCCAGAATAAAGCCCGTTGAATAGGGTTCAACAATAATATCGGTATGCCCTGCCGGTAATCGGTCCCAGATAGTCAGCAGGTTACTGAAACCACCAAGATGAAATGCGACGGCGGCCACCATGACAGTGGCGGCAATAAACTGGACAATAAACTGGCCAAAATCGTTACAAGCATCGGCCCATAGCCCACCGAGAACGGTATAAAACAGGCACAACAAGCCGGAAACAGCAATACCCACGACAGGATCAAGCCCGGTAAATACATTGATAATAATGGCGATAGCGGCCCACTTAGCGCCGACATCGAAGGTCTTTAGCAGCACGCCACTCCAGGCCAGAACTTGCTGGGTTGGCACGTTATAACGCGTTGCAAGATATTCCATCGGTGATTCGATATTCATATGGATACGCAGACGCGCCCAGCGCGGTGCAAAAATAACCGAACCAATGAATACGGCAATAGAAATGGGCAGCGCCCACCAGAAATAGATGGTCAGCCCAAACTTGTAAGCAACTGCGGCATAGGCCACAAATACCGCCGCGCTATAGCCGGACATGTGGTGTGAGATACCGGAAAGCCACCAGGGCATCTTTCCTCCGGCAGCAAAGAAATCTTTCGTACTTCCTACTTTACGCATGGACCACAGCGTGATCATAACAATCATAAGCGCATACAGCGCCATGACAAAATAGTCTATCCCGTTCATCGTTAACTCCGGAAGCAAGCCTGCATGGTCGAAGTCCGGCGGGAAAGCTGCCGGTCACCCATTTAATCCTAACTAAGGACTAATAAAAGCCTAGCACGGTAAAAGGGCAACAATATGCGAACAGGATCACGAAGCTTTTTATTTACCCCCTCACTGCTCATAGGACTTTGTTATGAATGTGATAGGGGTAATATCTTGTAACTGAGTTTTTAGTGCAGCAACAGGGTCTGATATCAGCAAGGCTTGCCGTATTGGGGCATTCCATACCGTTACCTGCTTTTTAGCGGTAATACATCGCTATACGCTGGCCATTGACCTGCTCAACGGTCACCGGCAGATCGAAGATCTGTTCAATCACCTCCGGCACCATTACCTGCTCCGGCGTGCCGCGAAACACAACCCTGCCGTCCTTCATCGCCAGGATATGGTCGGAGTACGCCGAGGCAAAGTTAATATCGTGGATCACCAGTACAATCGACTTCTCCAACTGGTCGGCGGCGCGTCTGAGCTGCTTCATCATTGCCACGCTGTGCTTCATATCCAGATTGTTCAGCGGCTCGTCCAGCAGCACATACTGAGTATCCTGACACAGCACCATTGCCACAAACGCGCGCTGACGCTGCCCGCCGGACAGTTCATCGAGGTAGCGGTTGCGCAACGGCATCAGCGCCAGGAACGCCAGCGACTGCTCAATATGCTGGCGATCCTGTTCCGTCAGGCGGCCTTTGCTGTAGGGATAGCGGCCAAAGCTCACCAGGTCCCACACCGTCAGGCGGCTGGTAAAGTGGTTCTCCTGGCGCAGCACCGACAGCACTTTTGCCAGCTTCTCACTGTTGGCCTCACTGACGTCCAGCGCATCAACCTTCACCTCACCGCTGTCCGCTTTTAACAGGCGGCTGATCACCGACAGCAGCGTGGATTTTCCCGCGCCGTTCGGCCCGATAATCGAGGTGATACCCGACGATGGCAGTGTTTCGCAGATATCCTGCAATACCGGCTGGTTATCATAGCCTTTGCTAACGTGCTTAATTTCAATCACTTTGCGCCCTTTCTCAGCAGTAACCAGATGAACAATGCGCCGCCGCTGAACTCAATCACCACCGACAGAGTACCGGCCATATTCAGCAGCCGTTCGAGGATCAGCTGCCCGCCCACCAGCGTAATCATGCCGATCAGCACGCAGCCGGGCAGCAGGTAACCGTGACGCCACGAGCCAATCAGCGGATAAGCGAGGTTAACGATCAGCAGACCGAGGAACATCATCGGCCCCACCAGTGCGGTCGATACCGCCACCAGCAGCGAAATCAGCAGCAGCAGACCGGTCACGTGGCGCTGCCAGGCAATGCCGAGCGCAATGGCGCTGTCCGGCCCCAGCGCCATCACATCCAGACGGTGGCGCAGTCGCCACACCAGCAACGTCACCAGCGCAATCACCAGCGACGAGATCAGCAGCACATCACTGTCGGCGCGGGTAAAGGTGGCAAAAATCCGGCTCTGCAACACGGCAAACTCGCCGGGTTCCATCAGCCGCTGCATCAGCCCGGAAACACTACGGAACAGCGTGCCGCACACCAGACCAATCAGCAGCACCCGGTGCAGATCCAGCCCGGCTCCGCCCAGCAGCCAGCGGTACAGCAGCGTGGCAAACAGTACCAGCAGCGTACTTTCTGCCACAAAGCGTCCCACGCTGCCCAGCATATTCAGCCCGCCGACATCCAGCGCAAAGATCAGCAGCGTCTGCATCAGCACAAACAGCGACTCCAGCCCCATCACCGACGGGGTCAGTATGCGGTTACGGGTCAGGGTCTGGAACAGCAAAGTACTGATGCCGGCAGCAAAGCCGACCAGCAACATGGTGGCGAGGATCTGCCCGCGATGCCGCAGGATATAGGCGATATTCCCGTGCAGATCGAGGGTCATAAACAGCGTCATCAGCGCCAGCAGCAGCCCGGCAAGCAGCAGCAGACGCTGACCCGGCGACAGTGACAGATCAGTGCGCATGGCGTTTCGACCTCACAATCAGCACCAGGAAGATCGCCGCCCCCATCACACCAAGCAGCGCGCTGACGGGGATCTCAAACGGATGAATAATCAGACGGCCGGCAATATCGCAGGCGATCACCAGCACTGCGCCTACCAGCGCCACCCACGGCACGGTGCGGCGCAGGTTATCGCCCAGCGCCAGACTGACAATGTTGGGCACGATCAGGCCAAGGAAAGGCAGCACGCCGACCACCACAATCACTACGCCGCTGATCATGGCGATCATCGCCATACCGGTGAGCATCACGCGGTGATAGCGCAGCCCGACGTTAACCGAAAAGTCACGCCCCATTCCCGCGACCGTAAAGCGGTCGGCAATCACTGCCGCCAGCAGCGTAATCGCCCCCACGCCCCACAGCAGTTCATAGCGCCCCTGCATCACGCTGGAAAAATCGCCGGACTCCCAGCCGCCCAGCGACTGTAGCAGGTCAAATTTCATCGCCAGGAAAGTGGTGACCGAGCTGAACACCGCCCCCAGCATAATGCCGGCCAGCGGGACCATCAGAGAGGATTTCATGCGGATACGCTGGATCAACAGCATAAAGAGTGCGGTACCGCCGAGGGCGAACAGCGTGGCAACGCCCATTTTCAGCATGATTGGCGCCGCCGGGCTGACGATCATCACCAGCAACAGTCCCAGGCTGGCAGACTGCGTGGTGCCGACCACCGAAGGCTCAACAAAACGGTTCTGCGTCAGCATCTGCATCATCAGCCCCGCCACGCTCATCGCACTGCCCGCCAGCAGCAGCGCAGCGGTACGCGGAAAGCGGCTGATCATCAGGATCTCGCGCATCTCCGGGTCCGACCACAGGCTGACCAGCGTGACGCGGCTGACGCCAACAAACAGGCTGCACACCATCAGGCCCAGCAGCAATGCCAGGCCTGCAACAAAGGCAACAGATTTCATTTACGGCTGTGTTTTCGTTTTATCCAGCACCTGCTTCACCTGAGTCATCAGATTGCTGTAACTCTGAATGCCACCGGCGATATACAGCGAACCGGAATCCAGGTACACCACCTGCTGTTTTTTCCAGGCGTTGGTTTTACGCACCAGCGGGTTATCCAGCACCTGCTGCGCTGACTCGCCCTCTTTGCGGCCAATCGCGCTGTCACGATCCAGCACAAACAGCCAGTCCGGGTTAGCTTCCATAATGAATTCAGGCGACACGGCGTTACCGTGTTTGCCCGTTTCCGGGAAAGCGGTAGCGGGTTTAAAGCCCAGCACGTCATAGATAAAACCAAAGCGCGAACCTGGCGAATGGGCGCTAATCTTACCGCCGTTGATCATCAGCATCATGGCGCTACCGGCAGTGGCTGACTCCTTACGCACGTCGGCTATCTGCGCGTTAAACGCCGCCAAAACCTGCCGGGCTTTTTCTTCTTTACCGAACAGCTTACCTAACTGCTCCGTGCGTTCAGTCAGACTCTGCACAAAATGTTTCGGGTCGAGATCCAGCGAGACTGTCGGGGCAATTTCACTCAGCTTGCTATAGGCATCGTGGGCGCGGGCACCGGCCAGAATCAGATCGGGTCTGGCATTGCTCAGGGCTTCAAAGTTGGGTTCGAACAGCGTGCCGGCATTCAGATACGCCTTGCCGTTGTACTTCGCCAGATGCTGCGGATAGTGCGCGCTGGTTTGTGGCACACCCATCGGGTTAATCCCCAGGGCATCAGCAATATCCAGCGTGGCCGGGCTGAGGATCACCACACGCTGCGGATTTTTCGGCACTTCCGTGGTGCCCTGCGCATGAACGATTGACAGCACGGACGCCTCTGCTGCAAAGGCCGCGGGGGTCATGGCCAGCAGAGCGGAACACAGCGTTAAAGCGAAAGCCTGAGGGAAGCGCATTTTCTCTCCTGAGAATCAGATAAGTAGCAAAAATGAGAACGATTCGCGTTTGATTTTGTTGCGGGATAATAACGACTGAGCGGCGGGATGGGTAGACAGAACATGGCACAGAGTGTTCATAAAACATCCAGATTTCACAATCGGTGCCAAATAAGCAGATTGTGAAGTAAATATGGAAAACCTAACACATTGTATAATATCAACTAAAATCTGAGCGCTGACTTTTTCTGACAAAAGTGGCCAATTGTGGAGATTTTAAGGATTCGTTGTTTTCGCCATAGAAATGATAACAATTATCGTTATCATGCACATTCTCTTACAACACCAAACACTTTGAGATGATGCAATGAACAGGAACGGACGCTTTCGATTACACCCTCTGGCACTTTTACTGACTGCCACGCTGGCCGGGACGGCCAGCGCCGATGACGATACCGCCGCCGCCAGTGAAGTGGAGGATGTACTGCTGGTACAGAAAACAGCAGAACAGGAGTTAAAACAACAGCCTGGGGTCTCTATCATCACGGCAGAGGATATCGCGAAGAATCCGCCCGTTAACGATTTATCCGACATCATCCGCAAAATGCCCGGCGTGAACCTGACCGGCAACAGCGCTAACGGCAGCCGGGGCAATAACCGCCAAATCGACATTCGCGGCATGGGCCCGGAAAACACGCTGATCCTGATTGATGGCGTTCCCACCACCTCGCGGAATGCCGTGCGTTACAGCTGGAAAGGCGAGCGTGATACCCGCGGCGACAGCAACTGGGTACCGGCAGAGATGGTCGAACGCATTGAAGTACTGCGTGGCCCGGCCGCTGCCCGTTACGGTTCAGGGGCTGCCGGCGGCGTAATCAATATCCACACCAAACGCCCGACCAAAGACTGGCACGGCTCCCTGTCACTGTTTACCAATCAGCCGGAAAACAGCAAAGAAGGTGACACTAAACGGGCCAACTTCAGCCTGAGCGGCCCGCTGGCGGGTGACGCGCTGACCATGCGTCTCTACGGTAACCTCAACAAAACCGATGCCGATGCCGCCGATATCAACCAGGCGCAAAACGGATCTTATGCCGCGGGCCGTGAAGGGGTGCGTAACAAGGATATTAATGCGCTGGTGTCGTGGAAAATGACCCCCTCGCAGATCGTGGATTTCAGCTACGGCTACAGCCGCCAGGGGAATATCTATGCCGGCGATACCCAGTACAGTAACGGCAATATCAGCCCCGGTGGCCTGGTTGATTCGCTGTACGGTTCCGAGACCAACCGCCTGTATCGCCAGTCTTACGGGCTGACCCATAACGGCTTCTGGGAATGGGGTGACTCTAAGCTCGCCTTTAATTACGAAAAAACCAATAACACGCGTATGAAAGAGGGCTCGACCGGCCGCGTGGAAGGGATGATTAACAGCGATGAGTACAGCACCAGCCGACTGGAAAATTACCGAGCCAGCGCGGAAGCCAATATGCCGCTGGATCGCTGGATTGAGCAGACTGTGACCCTCGGCGCTGAGTGGAATCACGAAAAGCTGGACGACAGCGCCTCCATGTCAGCCACCGATGCCAGCGGCGTGATCATCGGCGATATGTCGGGGGATCCCGCCAGTCGCAGCAGCAAGAACAGCGCGACCACGGCCGCACTCTACGTCGAAGATAATATCCAGCCATGGGAAGGCACCTTCCTGATCCCGGGCCTGCGTTTTGATCACCACAGTGAATTTGGCAGTAACTTCAGCCCGAGTTTCAACTTCTCTCAGGATCTGGGTGAAAGGTTCAAACTGAAAGCCGGTATTGCTCGGGTGTTTAAAGCCCCGAACCTCTACCAGTCAAGCGAAGGCTATCTGCTGGCCACCCGGGGTAATGGCTGCCCGACGACGGTTGCCAGCGGCAGCTGCTATCTGTTAGGCAACCCTAATCTGGACGCGGAAGTCAGCGTGAATAAAGAGCTGGGGCTGGAGTTTGCTGCCGACGGTTATGCCGCGGGTGTGACGTGGTTCCGCAACGACTACAAAAACAAAATCGTCTCCGGCACTGACCTGCTCGGGCAGGCCTCCAACGGCTATAACATCCTGCAGTGGGAAAATGGCGGCAAAGCGCTGGTGGAAGGTCTGGAAGCCAGCCTGACGATCCCGGTGGTAAGTGATGTGCTCGACTGGCGGACTAATGCCACCTATATGCTGGAGTCGAAAGACAAGAAAACCGGCAACCCGCTGTCGATCATCCCTAAGTACACCATCAACTCGATGCTGGATTATCAGATTACCGATAAGTTCTCCACCGAGCTGAACTGGACATTGTACGGACGCCAGAAACCGCGTGAGTTTGTTGAAAGCCGCCTTGAGGGCACCACCGGGCTGTCAAACAGAGAAATTGGTGCGTATTCCATCGTGGGTCTGAATATGAACTATAAGTTCACCAAAGATCTGAGTGTGAAAGGCGGCGTCAGTAATCTGTTTGATAAGCAGATTTACCGTGAAAACGACGGGGCTTCCACCTATAACGAACCGGGCCGCGCCTACTATGCGGGCGTCACAATGTCATTCTGAACCCCTGCCCGCGCCTGGAATCACTCAGGCAACATGGCCAGGTCTTTATCGCGGGAGGCGCAGTACCAGGTCTACGGAGGAAGGGCTGCTTGCTGCAACGGCATAAACACATCCCTGTGGCCTGGCGGCCGGCCTTCCCTGGCCGGCAGCCTGCTGCAATCAGCCCTTCCTCCTTTACCCGCAGCATCCGACGTGGCTGTTTTCAAACCCACAGCGGGCACGATTGTGTGAGGGGCTGTTCATCCAGCCATTGAATGACTGAGAATATCTCCGGGGTCATTCCCTGACGCTAATCGCAGGTGTTTGCTCCCTCCCCTTTCCTGTGGTCCTACCAATTCCGCAAAAAGATGAATCATCGCCACAGAAAAGCAAAATTCAAACAACAATCATTGTATTTAACTAACAAAATATTAACTATCAGCAGCTGTTAACCCCAGATAGCTGAATTGGTAGGACCATAATCAGCAGGGGGGTGAGAAAAACTCTGGAGAAACCTGTATGCAGCCCTGGCAACAAGTGTATGACCCGCTGGACAATATCTGGCTATCCAGCCTGATCGCCGCCATTCCGATTCTGTTCTTCTTCTTTGCGCTGATTAAGCTCAAGCTGAAGGGCTACCTTGCCGCCACCATCACCGTGGTGCTGGCGCTGATGGTGGCCCTGTTCCTCTACCGGATGCCGGTCGATCGCGCGCTGGCTTCGGTGGTGTATGGCTTCTTCTACGGGCTGTGGCCTATCGCCTGGATTATTATTGCCGCCGTCTTCGTTTATAAAATTTCGGTGAAAACCGGGCAGTTTGACATTATTCGTGCCTCAATTTTGTCGATCACCCCCGATCAGCGCCTGCAGATGCTGATTGTCGGTTTCTCGTTCGGCGCGTTCCTTGAAGGCGCAGCCGGGTTCGGTGCGCCGGTGGCGATCACCGCGGCGCTGCTGGTGGGTCTGGGCTTCAATCCACTGTATGCGGCGGGTCTGTGCCTGATCGTCAATACCGCCCCGGTGGCCTTTGGCGCGATGGGCATCCCGATTATTGTGGCCGGCCAGGTCACAGGGCTGGACAGCTTTGAAATTGGCCAGATGGTGGGCCGTCAGCTGCCCTTCCTGACGATGATCGTGCTGTTCTGGATCATGGCGATCATGGACGGCTGGCGTGGGATCAAAGAGACCTGGCCTGCGGTGATCGTCGCTGGCGGATCCTTTGCCCTCGCTCAGTATCTCAGTTCCAACTTCCTCGGCCCCGAACTGCCGGATATTATCTCCTCCCTGGTGTCACTGGTATGCCTGACGCTGTTCCTGCGCGTCTGGAAACCGGTGCGCATCTTCCGCTTTAAACCGGCGGATAACGCGGCTGAACAGCCGCTGGTGGTGGAGAAATACCGCACGGGCCAGATTATCCGTGCCTGGATGCCGTTCCTGTTTCTGACCGCCACCGTTACGCTGTGGAGCATCCCGCCGTTCAAGGCGCTGTTTGCCCCGGGTGGCGCGCTGTACGACCTGGTGGTGAATATCCCGATCCCGTTCCTTGATAAACTGGTGGCGAAAATGCCGCCGGTGGTCAGCGCTGTCACGCCTTACGCGGCGGTGTTTAAATTTGACTGGCTGTCGGCCACCGGCACCGCGATCATCGTGGCGGCGCTGATCGCCATCGTCTATCTGAAGATGAAGCCTGCCGATGCCCTGTCGACCTTTCGCAGCACGCTGAAAGAACTGGCATTGCCCATCTACTCTATCGGGATGGTGCTGGCCTTCGCCTTTATTTCTAACTACTCCGGACTGTCGGCCACGCTGGCACTGGCGCTGGCCCATACCGGCCCTGCTTTCACCTTCTTCTCGCCGTTCCTCGGCTGGCTCGGGGTGTTCCTGACCGGATCGGATACCTCCTCTAACGCGCTGTTTGCCGCGCTGCAGGCCACCACCGCACAGCAGATTGGCGTGTCCGACCTGCTGCTGGTGGCGGCGAATACCACCGGCGGCGTGACCGGCAAGATGATCTCCCCGCAGTCGATTGCCATTGCCTGTGCGGCAGTGGGGCTGGTAGGTAAAGAGTCGGATCTGTTCCGCTTTACCGTGAAGCACAGCCTGATATTCACCTGCATGGTCGGGGTGATCACCACGCTGCAGGCCTACGTCCTCACCTGGATGATCCCATGACCGCCTCCGTCCAGCTTGTCGAACGTATTCGTGCGCTGATTGCCGCACGCCAGCTGGCGGCAGGCGCCCGGCTGCCTGCTGAACGTAAGCTGGCCGAAGAACTGGCTGTGTCGCGATCGTCGCTGCGCGAAGCGCTGCAGAAACTGGTGGGGGAAGGCATCCTGTACAGCCGTCACGGCGGCGGCTACTACCTGTGCGATGCGCCGCCACCGTGGTCAGAACAGCGCATCGTCCAGCCGCTGAAGGCGCTGGTGGCCGACGATCCGGACTATCGCAATGATATTCTGGAAGCCCGCCACGCCATTGAAGCCAGCACCGCCTGGTATGCCGCACTGCGCGCCACCGACGCCGACAAAGAGAAGCTGCAAAGCTGCTTTGACGCCATCCAGCAGCAGGAGAGCCTGTCGCCGGAGATGGCCACCCAGGCCGATGTGCGCTTTCACCTGGCGATTGCCGAAGCCTCACACAACGTGGTGCTGTTACAGACCATGCGCGGCTTCTTCGATCTGCTGCAATCCTCCGTGGCCCACAGCCGTGAACGCATGTACACCGCCCCGACCATTTTTGCCCGGCTGACAGAGCAGCATGAGGCGCTGCTGCTGGCGATCCTCGCCGGGGACCCGGAGCGGGCGAGTCAGGCGGCCAGACACCACCTTGGTTTTGTGCAGACCACCCTGAAAAACCTGCATGAAAATGAAGCCCGGCAGCGGCGCAGCACCCGCCTGCCGGATGACGATACCGATATCACAAGGGACGAAAATCGATGATTATTTCAGCCGGAACCGACTACCGCGCCGCAGCCAAACGCATCCTGCCACCGTTTCTGTTTCACTACATTGATGGCGGAGCGTATGCCGAACATACGCTACGGCGTAATGTTGAGGACCTGGCCAGCATCGCGCTAAAGCAGCGGGTGCTGAACAATATGTCCGACCTGAGCCTGCACACCACGCTGTTTAACGAAACGCTGTCGATGCCGGTGGCGCTGGCCCCGGTCGGGCTGTGCGGCATGTACGCCCGTCGGGGTGAAGTGCAGGCAGCGAAGGCCGCAGCGGCAAAGGGCATTCCGTTTACGCTCTCCACCGTATCGGTCTGCCCGATTGAAGAGGTGGCCCCGGCCATCACCCGCCCGATGTGGTTCCAGCTCTATGTACTGAAAGATCGCGGGTTTATGCGTAACGCGCTGGAACGCGCGAAAGCCGCAGGCTGCTCCACGCTGGTGTTTACCGTGGATATGCCCACCCCCGGCGCGCGCTACCGTGATGCGCATTCGGGGATGAGCGGGGCGAATGCCGCCCTGCGCCGCTACGGCCAGGCCGTGACCCACCCGCAATGGGCGTGGGACGTCGGGCTGCACGGCAGGCCGCATGACCTGGGCAATATCTCCGCCTACCTCGGCAAGCCCACCGGGCTGGAAGATTATATTGGCTGGCTGGCGAATAACTTCGATCCCTCTATAAGCTGGAGCGATCTGGAGTGGATCCGTGAGTTCTGGGACGGCCCGATGATCATTAAAGGCATCCTCGATCCTGACGATGCGCGCGATGCCGTGCGCTTCGGGGCCGACGGCATTGTGGTGTCCAACCACGGTGGTCGCCAGTTAGACGGCGTGCTCTCTACCGCCCGTGCGCTGCCCGCCATTGCCGATGCGGTAAAAGGCGATATTGCCATCCTGGCCGACAGCGGCATCCGCAACGGTCTGGACGTGGTGCGCATGATTGCACTGGGCGCAGACACCGTGCTGTTAGGCCGTGCTTACCTTTATGCGCTGGCAACGGCCGGTCAGGCTGGCGTCGAAAACCTGCTGACGCTGATTGAAAAAGAGATGCGGGTGGCGATGACGCTGACCGGGATGAAGTCCGTCGCGGAGATATCGCGTTCAGCACTGGTGGAGAACGGGCTGGCTTAAGCCAAAAATCGCCTGGCGACAGGCACCGTCGTCGGCACGTTCGCACTGACACCGCAGCGGGGTAGTGATGGCAGATCCGGCTGGCAGCCGCCGCTGTTCAGCCCCGTTGTTCCGCTGCCCGGGCAGTGACCACGCGCCCCCCCCCCCGCCGGGCACCGCACAAATTGCCACCATTGTAATGATAACCATTATCAATTATCCTCTCAGCGTCATTTTTTTGCCGGGCGATGTAACTTCTTATGTCAACGCTGACGGCGCCGCTGGCTGCCAACGCTTTTAACACCCTGTATCAGACGCATCACCGCTGGCTGCGCCACTGGCTGCAGCACAAGCTGGGCTCCAGCTGCGATGCGGACGATCTGGCTCAGGATACCTTTGTTCGGGTGCTGCTCGGGGGCAGCGCCCAGGATATCCGCGAGCCGAAATCGTTCCTCTGCACCGTTGCCCGGCGCGTGATGGTCGACTTTTTCCGCCGCAATGCGCTGGAGCGCGCCTGGCTGGAGATGCTGGAACAGCTGCCGGAAGCGCAGGTGCCCTCCCCCGAACTTCAGCATGAGCTGCTGGAAACGCTGCAGGAAATTGATGCGATGCTCGACGGACTCGGCGCAAAAGTGCGCCAGGCGTTTCTGCTGTCGCAGCTGGAAGGGCTGACCTATGCGCAGATTGCCGGCCAGCTGAACGTCTCCGTCAGTTCAGTGAAAAAATACATGGCCAGAGCCACGGAACACTGCCTGCTGTTCCGGCTGGGGCTGGGCTGACATGAGGCATGAACCGGTCAGTGACCGGCAGAAGCTGGCGCTGAAAATGGCGGCGCACTGGTTCGCCACCCTGTGCGCCGGGGAGATCACCCCGCAGCAGAGCGCAAAATGGCAGGCATGGTATCAGCAGCATGAAGACCACCGCTGGGCCTGGCAGCGCGTGGAATCCCTGCAGAGCCAGCTGAAAAACATCCCGGGCCATCTCAGCTATCAGACGCTGCATCAGGCGCAGCAGAGCACGCACCTGACCCGCCGCCGGGTGCTGAAATCGCTGCTGGTACTGCTGGGCGTCGGTGGCACCAGCTGGCAGCTGTGGCAGTCCCCGCTCGGCGTCGGCCTGCGGGCCGATTACCACACCGGCACCGGCGAACAGCGTCAGGTCCGGCTGGACGATGGCTCACAGCTGCAGCTCAATACCGCCAGCGCCGTGAGCGTGGCTTTCAGCCCGCAGCAGCGTGTGCTGCATCTGGTACAGGGTGAGATCGCCATTAGCACGGCGAGGGACGCGCAGCAGCGTCCGTTTCGGGTCACCACCCGCCAGGGCAGCCTGCGCGCGCTGGGCACGGCATTCAGCGTACGTCAGTGGGAGCATCAAACGCAGCTGACCGTAGAAAAGCATGCGGTCGAAGTCACGCTTAACGCCGCCTCTCAGCAGAAAATTCGCGTGCAGGCAGGCCAGACGCTGCGCTTTACCGACCGGGCCTTTGACCCCGTCCGCGCATTAACGCCTGGCGATATCAGCTGGACGCAGGGCCTGTTAACGGTCAGCAATCGCCGCCTGTCGGAGGTGCTTGCCGAGGTGGCCCGCTATCGCCACGGGATACTGAGCTGCGACCCCAGCGTCGCCGATCTGCGCATCAGCGGCACCTTTCCGCTGCGCGATACCGACCAGCTACTGCGGGTGCTGGCGCAGACGTTACCGATCGCCATTCATACCCGCAGCCGTTACTGGGTCAGGGTCAGCGCCGCCTGACCCCCTGACACTGAATAAAAATAAGAAATATTTTCATTTCGATTGTCCCTTTTGCGCGGCTTATCCGACTCCTGTAGTACACCACATAAAAATGATTTTTTTCGGAGACGGTCATGTCTGAACCCAGCCCCCGCATTCAGTACGCTTTTTACCAGGCAACACCTCTGGCTGCCGCGCTTCACTGCGCGCTGATCCCTGCCGCCCTGCTGGCGGCACCTTTTGCCGCCGCAGCAGCGGCCACGCCCCAGGCCTATCAGATTGCCGCCACGGATCTCGACAGCGCGCTGAACCAGTTTGCAGCCCGCGCCGGCATCACCCTGTCACTCGACGCGTCACTGACGCAGGGTAAACAAAGCCCGGGGCTGAACGGCCGCTATACACCAGAGGAGGGTCTGCAAACCCTGCTCAACGGCAGCGGTCTGCAGGGGAAATCGCTGGGTAACAACGCGTGGACGGTGACGCCGGTGCCGGCAGCCCCCGCAGAAACGCTGACCGTGGTCGGTGACTGGCTGGCCGAAGCCCGTGAGAATGACGTCTTCGAACATGCCGGAGCGCGTGATGTGCTCCGCCGTGAGGATTTTACCAAAACCGGTGCCACCACTCTGCGCGAAGCACTGAACCGTATTCCCGGCGTCAACGCCCCGGAAAATAACGGCACGGGCAGCCATGATATGGCAATGAACTTTGGCATTCGCGGGCTCAACCCGCGTCTGGCCAGCCGCTCAACCATTCTGATGGACGGTATTCCGGTGCCGTTCGCCCCGTACGGCCAGCCGCAGCTGTCGCTGGCCCCGGTATCGCTCGGGAATATGGATGCCGTCGACGTGGTGCGCGGGGGCGGTGCCGTGCGCTACGGACCGCAGAGCGTGGGCGGCGTGGTGAACTTTGTCACCCGCGCCATCCCGAAAGAATTTGGCATTGAAGCCGGAATGGAAGGGTTACAGAGCCCGACCTCGAGCCAGCACGATCCCAAAGGCAGCGGCAACCTGATGATCGGCGGCACCGCCGATAACGGCCTCGGCGCGGCGCTGCTCTACTCCGGCACCCGGGGCAGCGACTGGCGCGAACACAGCTCGACCAAAATCGACGACGTGATGCTGAAAACCCGCTATGCGCCAAACGAGGTACACACCTTCACCAGCCTGCTGCAATACTATGAAGGCCGGGCGCAGATGCCGGGCGGTCTGTCGCGCGCCGACTACAACGCTGACCGTTTCCAGTCCACCCGCCCGTACGACGAGTTCTGGGGCCGCCGCCAGCTGGCCAGCCTCGGCTATCAGTATCAGCCGGACACGCAGCACAAGTTTTCTGTTCTGACTTTCTATACCAACACCCTGCGCAGCGGCTATCTCGATCAGGGGAAAAACCTGACGCTGTCACCGCGTGAATACTGGGTGCGCGGCGTGGAGCCGCGCTACAGCCAGAGCTTCACCCTCGGGGAAACCGCCCATGAAGTGGGCGTCGGCTACCGCTACGTCAGTGAATCCACCCACGAAGTCCGCTACACCAGCCCCGCCAGCAGCGGCAGACTGCCCACCGGCAACAGCCCGTACGACCGGGATACGCAGTCCGGCACCGAGGCGCACGCCTGGTATATTGATGACCGCATCGACGTGGGTAACTGGACCCTGACGCCGGGCATGCGCTATGAGCATATCCAGTCGTATCAGAACGACTACGTCAAAGACGGCAGACAGGAGATTGGCTATAACGCCCCGCTCCCGGCGCTGAATGTGCTGTATCACCTCAACGAGTCGTGGAACCTGTATGCCAATACTGAAGGCTCCTTCGGCACCGTGCAGTACAGCCAGATTGGTAAAGCGGTCAGCAGCGGCAGCATTGAGCCGGAAAAGGCGCGGACCTGGGAACTGGGTACCCGCTTTGATAACCAGGCCCTGCAGGCGGAAGTGGGCCTGTTCCTGATTAACTTCAGCAACCAGTATGAGTCTAACCAGACTGATGACAGCGTGACCTCGCGCGGAAAAACCCGCCACAGCGGGCTGGAAAGCCGGCTGCGCTATGACCTGGGCGATGTCTCGCCGGCGCTGGAAAACCTCTCCGTTTCCGCCAGCTATGCTTACGTGAATGCGGTGATCCGTCAGGCCGGAGATAACTATGGCAATCAGGTGCCGTTTTCACCGAAGCATAAGGGGACGCTGGGGATGGATTACCTCAGTGGAAGCTGGTCCTTTAACGTCAACAGCGAATATCAGTCTGGTCAGTACGCGGACAACGCCAACACGCAGGATGAGAGTGCGGACGGCAGCCTTGGCCGCATACCCGGCTTTATGCTGTGGGGCGCGCGCGCCAGTTATGATTTTGGCCCGCAGTTCGCCAACCTCAATCTGGGCGTCGGGGTGAAAAATATCTTCGACCATCATTACTTTACCCGTGCCGCCGAAGACAATAACAAGGGCCTGTACGCCGGTCAGCCGCGCACGATTTATATGCAGGGCTCAGTGAAGTTCTGATCGTTCGTCCCCCAGCGGGCTGCGTTACGGCAGCTCGCTTTTTCGTTTCTGTGATCCGGAGGAAACATGCTAACGCGACTCATCCTTATTTTGTTCAGCACCCTGCTGGCCATCGTGCCTGTCGCCCGGGCAGTGACCGTGCAGGACAGCAACGGTCCCTTTACGCTGGATAAAACGCCGCAGCGCGTTGTGGTGCTGGAACTGTCCTTTGTGGATGCGCTGGCCGCCGTCGGCGTCAGTCCGGTGGGCGTGGCGGATGACAATGATCCGACGCGCATTCTGCCGGAGGTGCGGGCGCGCATCCAGCCGTGGAAATCGGTGGGCACCCGTGCCCAGCCCAGCCTGGAAGTGATTGCGGCGCTGAAGCCGGATCTGATTATTGCCGACGCTGCCCGCCACGGCGGTATTCTCGGCCAGCTGAAAAGCATCGCGCCGACGCTGATGCTAAAGTCGCGCAATGAGACCTGGGCCGAAAATCTGCAATCTGCAGCAATTATTGGTAAGGCTGTCGGGAAAGACGGTGAAATGCAGCAGCGCCTGACTCTGCATCATCAGCGCATGCAGGCCTTTGCCGCCGAACTGCCCAAAAACCAGACGGTGGTGTTCGGCACCTCGCGAGAACAGCAGTTCAACCTCTACAGCAGCCAGTCCTGGACCGGCAGCGTGCTGGCAGCGCTGGGAATGAAAGTGCCGCAGCCGGTGGGCCAGGCGGCGATGGTCAGCATTAACCTGGAACAGCTGCTGGCCACCGATCCGGACTGGCTGATTGTCGCCCACTACCGTCAGCAGAGCATCGTGCGCGACTGGCAGCAGGATGCACTGTGGCCGATGCTGAAAGCCGCCCAGCGCCATCAGGTGGTGGCGGTTGACAGCAATGTCTGGGCGCGGATGCGCGGGCTGTTTGCGGCGGAACATATCGCCAGCGACCTGGTCGCCCTTCTCCATCACCGTCCGGTTCCCGTTGCGCAATGATGCGCCAGACCCCGCTGCTGGCGTGGGGCCTGCCGCTGCTGGCACTGCTCCTGACGTTCTGGCTGTCGCTGTTCTGCTGGTCACCGGTGCCCGTCAGCCCGTGGCAGGCGCTGAGCGCCCTGTTTCCCGGAGGCCCCCCTTCGCTGCCGCAGGCGCTGGTGCTTAACCTGCGTCTGCCGCGCAGCCTGGTCGCGATGCTGCTCGGGGCCAGCCTGGCGCTGGCAGGCAGCCTGTTGCAGACCCTGACGCGTAACCCGCTGGCGTCCCCTTCCCTGCTGGGTATTAATGCTGGTGCCTCACTGGCCATGGTTCTGGCCAGCGCGTATAACCCTGCCTGGGTCGCCGGATACAGTATCGCGCTGCTGGCGGCCTGCGGCGGCGGGGTGAGCTGGGGGCTGGTGATGCTGCTGGGCAGAGGCTGGCAGCAGGCGGGTGACCGCAGCCGCCTGATCCTGGCCGGGGTGACGGTGTCAGCCCTGTGCGCCGCCCTGACGAAAGCCACGCTTCTGCTGGCCGAAGATCACGCGTACGGCATCCTGCACTGGCTGGCGGGCGGCGTATCCCACGTGCGCTGGCGCGAATTCTGGCAGCTGTTTCCGTTTACGGCCCTGCTCTCCCCGCTGGCCTGGCTACTGGCTGCCCGCCTTAATCTGCTGCGCGTCAGCGACGACAGCGCCCACACGCTGGGTGTTAATCTCAGTCGGCTGCGTCTGCTGGTCAATATCGTGGTGGTGGTGCTGGTCGGCAGCTGCGTCAGCGTTGCCGGGCCGGTGGCGTTCCTCGGGCTGCTGGTGCCGCATATGGCGCGGGCGTGGGTCGGCCACGATCTGCGCCTGATGCTGCCGGCGGCGATGCTGCTGGGCGCCCTGCTGATGCTGGCCGCTGATCTGCTGGCACGCGGCCTGACGTATCCGGCCGAACTGCCCGCCGGCGCGGTGCTGGCGCTGATCGGGGCCCCCTTCTTTGTCTGGCTGGTGCGGAGGCGCACATGAGATCGCCACGTCTGATGCTCTCCCTGCTGCTGGCGCTGGTCCTGCTGGCCCTGGTGCTGTCCCTGCGCTACGGCAGTGAAACTTTAAGCTTCAGCGCCCTGCGCCAGGCACTTGATCCTGCCGACAGTCGCCACTTCGCCCTGATGGAGTATCGCCTGCCCCGCACCCTGCTGGCGCTGCTGGTCGGTGCGGCGCTCGCGGTTTCCGGCGTGCTGGTGCAGGGCGTGATCCGCAATCCGCTGGCCTCGCCGGAAATTCTGGGCGTGAACCACGCCGCCGGGCTGTGCTCCGTGAGCGCACTGATGCTGTTCCCGGCCCTGCCGGTGCTGTGGCTGCCGCTGCTGGCGTTTGCAGGGGGTCTGCTGGCCTTTGTACTGCTGCGAAGGCTGGCCGGCCACAGCGCCCCGTTAAGGCTGGCGCTGCTGGGTGTGGCGATGACCGCGCTCTATGCCAGCGTCACCGACTATCTGATGCTGTCACGTCCGCTGGAGATAAACCAGGCGCTGCTGTGGCTCACCGGCAGCCTGTGGGGGCGTGGCTGGCCGTTTGTCTGGGTGGCCCTGCCGTGGCTGTTGCTGCTGATCCCTCTCAGTCTGCTGCTGTGCCGCGATCTCGATCTGCTGGCGCTGGGTGAGGAGCAGGCCCACACTCTCGGGGTGGCCCTGCCCGCCACTCCACACCGCGCCCTGCTGCTGGCCGTCGCACTGGCGGCGGTCAGCGTTGCGCTGTGTGGCCCCTTAAGCTTTATCGGTCTGGTGGCCCCGCATCTTACCCGCCGGCTGATCGGCGGACGACACCACTGGCTGCTACCGGCCTCAATGCTGGTCGGCGCACTGCTGCTGCTGCTGGCCGACCTGCTGGCACGCACGCTGCACCCGCCGCTTGAACTGCCCGCCGGGGTGCTGACCGCCATTATTGGTGCCCCCTACTTTTTCTGGCTGTTAATGAGGACCCGCTGATGACGCAGATTGCCGCTGAACGGCTTCACGCCGGCTATGGCAGCACGCCTGTCCTGCATGATATTTCGCTGATGCTGCCGGCGGCTAACGTTACCGCTCTGCTCGGCCCGAACGGATGCGGAAAATCCACCCTGTTACGCTGCTTTTCGCGGCTGTTGCGGCCAGGCTCAGGAGAAGTCCGTCTGAATGGTCAGCCGCTGAACAGCTTCAGCGCCCGCCAGCTCGGGCAGACGCTGGCCCTGTTACCCCAGCAGCACATTGCGCCGGAAGGGGTGACCGTGCAGGAACTGGTCGGCTACGGCCGTAGCCCGTGGCAGAACCTGTTTGGCCGCCCGTCGGCGGCTGACCGCAGGCTGATCGCCACGGCGATGGACGATGCACAAATAGCCCATCTGGCCGGGAAAAATGTCACCGAGCTGTCAGGAGGCCAGCGTCAGCGGGTCTTTATTGCCATGATGCTGGCACAGGACACGCCCCTGCTGTTACTGGATGAACCGACCACCTGGCTCGATATACACCACCAGGTGGAGCTGATGGCCCTGTTGCGCCGCCAGCAACAGCAGGGAAAAACCGTGGTCGCCGTGCTGCACGATCTGAATCAGGCCAGCCGCTACTGCGACCATCTGGTGCTGATGTCTGGCGGACAGATTGTGGCCAGCGGGACGCCGGAACAGGTGATGACACCGGTGCTGCTGCGGAAAGTCTTCAATATTGAGGCACAGATTTACCCCGAACCGGCCTCAGGGCGCCCGATGTGCGTGGTGCGCTGACGGCGTTCCGCTCAGGCGCAGGGGCCGGTTTTCTCCTCGCCCGGCCCGAAACGCTCATAACGTCCTGATCAACCTGGCCGGGTTGCCGGCATAGATCCCCTTTACGGTCGCCGGCCTGATCACCACGCTCCCGGCGCCGATCACCGCCCCGCTGCACACCGTTTCCGTCAGGATGGTGGCGCCACTGCCCACGGTCACACCGTCGCCCAGCGTGATAGTGATCCAGTTCTGCGCATCGGCATCGGGCTTCCCGCTGTGGAACAGATCGTTGGCAAAGGTGACGTTATGTCCGATAAAACAGTGCTCGCCCAGCTTCACGTTTTCACAGAGAAACGTATGCGACTGGATACGGCTGCCACGACCGATGACGCATCCTTTCTGGATTTCGACAAACGGGCCGATAAAAACATCGTCGTGCAACTCACACTCATACAGGTTAGCTGGCGTCATCACCCGAACATTTTGACCCGATGTCACATCACGGATTTCACTGTTAATAATTTTCATCCTCACCCTCTATTTATACAGCGCCAGATTTCCCGTCAGTTGAGTAATTTTCTTTTTCGGGCCGAGCAGGCCAATCGCCACCAGCGCAATCTGTGGGCTGGGGACGGCAGAAATTCGTTCGCTATATTCCTCATAAGTCCGGCAGGACTGTGCCAGGGCGCTGAACGGCATGGCGACGATCTCATCGTCCTGCCCGGCTATCGCCAGCAGTTGCTGAACATAGCTGCTCTCCGCCCGCAGAACCGGCAACGGGGCATAAATCACCCCGGGATAACTGACCGCATCAAGGCTGTGCAGATCCGGTCCGACAAGGTTTTCAACCGTGCGGCCAAAGCTGATACCAATCACACTGGCGGCATTCATGGCCAGCCCGGGGCTGAGCTGGCTGTCGATAATAATCGTACATCGGTGCTGACTGGCGTCAAATCTCATCAAAAATTCCTCAGGGAAGTCAACGAATACAGCCCTTATTATCGCCCGGCCTGGCAGGAAAATATTGTCTGAATCCGTTGTTAAACCGCAAAAAAAGGGCAGAATAAACCTTAATAAATCACTAAATGGAAAGGATCTGACATGACGACCTTAAGCGCTGTTGATATGAAAATTCTCGCGCTGCTGCAGGACGATGCGCGAATGACCAACCAGACGCTGGCCGACGACATCGGTATGTCGGCCTCGCCCTGCTGGCGCAGAGTGCGCAAACTGGAAGAAGACGAAGTCATTCAGGGCTACCGCGCGGTGCTCAACCGCAAAAAAATCGGACTGGGGGTGATGGTCTTTGTACGCGTAGCGATCGACAGCCACAGTGAGGCAGAAGCCCGCAAGTTTGAGCAGGAAGTGACAGCGCTGGAAGATGTGGTGGCCTGTTACAGCATCGGCGGCGATGCAGACTTTTTGCTGCAGGTGGTCGCACGCGACCTCGATGCCTATGCCGATTTCGCGATGGCCGTGATCCGACGTCTGCCGGGAATCAAAGAGATGCAGAGTATGTTTGTACTGAAAGAGATCAAGCCACTGGCCAGCTATCCGGTAAAGCACAGATAGGGGGCAACGGTCAGATTTATACCGACACGCCCGGCCAGACTGTCAGGTTGCCCCCACGAATTCAGATAAACAGAGATTTTCTAACCTCTTTAACTTTGCCAATAATAGACAATGCGGTAATGTTTGCGCTTTACAGGTCCAGTGGTTTCCTGAGGTTGCGACGCGTTCATCCTGGAAGGTCAATGAAAATCGAATACAGCACGGTTGCTGAATTACGTCGTGAATTCAGGCGTAATGTGGTCGTACCGGTGGTGGCGGTAGTGCTTTTTTCCCTGTTTGGATGCGGCCTTACCGCATGGTGGGTGACAGCACAAAGCAATGCAAAAGCAGAAGAAAAACAGCAGCAGGTGATTCAAAACATTCTTGCCCAGCACCTGGATGATTATGCGCTCCAGCATAAAGGACTCTTGAAAAGACCGGATCTAATCGATCAGATTCAAAAACCCACTGAGTTTGGCAGTTGGCTTTTTAATCTTGCTGGCGACAACGAAATCTATCTGCTGGATAACCAGCAGCGTCCGCTGGTCAGCTGGCAGCAAGGCAAACCGGTTTCCCCCTCCGGTTTTGCCGCCATCGCACTGTCGCTGGATCATGTTCTTCTGCCGTCAGGCAAGACAGAGATGACGCGGGACTTCATCCGTCTGCGCGGCCGGGTGGCGGAAGTGGCGATCGGTGGCCTTCCCGATAACTCCGGCAAAACGCTGGTGTTTATCCGCTACCTCCATCACAGCTTTATCGACTTCCTTGAGCATCGCGGCGTCGTCAGCCATTTTCGTTTTACCCCCAATGACCCCGATCGGAATAACAGCGCAGGATTCCTTCTCACGTCAGCAGCAGGGATCCCGGTCAGCAGCGTCTCGTGGATCCCCATGCGCCCCGGCAGCCAGATGCTGATGGTGACAGGCCCGCTGATTGCGATGGCCATTCTCAGTATTTCACTGATGTGCATTATTATGACGCGCCGTCTGTGGCACGCCTCACTCAAGCTTTCCAGCTCAATGCACCGCCTGGCCGCCAGTGAAGCTCACGCCCGCCATCTGGCGCGCCATGATGTGTTAACCGGTCTGCCTAACCGCGCCTGGATTGAAGAACAACTCAGTGAAAGGCTGTCCTCGCGACCGGGGAAAAACCACACGCTGGCGCTGCTGCTGCTCGACCTCGATCGCTTTAAAATGATCAACGACACCTACGGCCACCCTACGGGAGACGACCTGATTGTCGAGGTCGGCCAGCGGCTGTCGGCGCTGCTACCCGTCAGGAATGCCGTCGGACGCCTGGGCGGGGATGAGTTTGTGGTCATGGTCAGCGAGATTGAAAATGAACAGCAGGTCGCCGATTTATGTCAGCAGATTATTGCCCGTCTGGCCGAACCGATGACGCTGCGTGGCCATACGCTCTGGGTGGATGTCAGCATCGGCGTGGCGCTGTCGCCGCGCCACAGCAGGGATCGGCTGGAGCTGATGCGCAAAGCGGATATTTCACTGTATGCGGCCAAAGCCGAAGGGCGCGGCCGCTACTGTCTGTTTGCTCCGGCCATGGATGAGGCCCTGCAAAAGCGCCAGCGGCTGGCGCAGGAGCTACGTCTGGCGCTGGCAAATAGCGGCGATCTGATGCAGTGGTATCAACCCATTATGGATATCAGCGGCACAAAACTGATTGCTGTTGAGGCCCTGCTCCGCTGGCATCATCCCCAGCTCGGCGCGATTTCTCCGGCAGAATTTGTGCCGGTTGCCGAAGAAACCGGACTGATTATACCGCTGGGGGAGTGGGTGCTGGAGCAGGCGTGTCTGCTGGCCATCACCTGCCCCCGGCTTATCGTTGCGGTGAATGTGTCTCCCCTGCAGTTTCTCGCCCCGGGTTTTGTTGACCACCTGATGGCGATCATGGCGCGCCATGCCATTAATCCGCGGCAGATCGAACTGGAGATCACTGAAGGCGTGCTGCTGGAAAATGAGCAGGAGGCGTTGAAAACGATTAAAACGCTGCGTGCAGCAGGATTCTGCATTGCACTGGATGATTTTGGCACCGGCTACTCCAGCCTGAGCTATCTGGTGCAGTTTCCGGTAGACACTATTAAAATTGACCGCGCCTTCACACAGTCGCTGGGCGTCAGGGAAAATTCTGCCACCATCGTGGAGTCGGTGATTAATCTGGGTCACAGCCTGGGCATTACCGTCACCGCCGAAGGCGTGGAAACCGAGGAACAGAGGCTGATGCTGGCCTCAGCGGGCTGCGACAGGTTACAGGGATTTCTGCTTAGTAAACCGCAGCCGGCTGACCAGCTCCATGCCCTGCTCAAAAAGATGTCCCCTGAATGCGCAAACGCATGAGGGTGTTTTCGGTCGCTACAGGAGAATTTCTCCGTATAATGCGCCCCTGTTGATAGCCCACCCCGGGTGAATTTGAGTTGTGGTCATGAAAAAGCTGTTCCCGCTGTTGATGCTGGCTGTTGCCGCCCTGGCCCTGTGGTGGTTTATGTCCCGCAGTCCGGCGCCCGATCCTCATTATGATGCCGCAGCCTGCGCGGCGGTCGTCGCCCTCGGTGCGCCCACCAGCGATCGGGATTTCGTCAATAAAATCCGTACCGTCATCATTAACGAAAATAGCGCTTACTCGATCAAGCAGATCAGCTATGACGACCGGTCTGGCCGGGCGTCGATTGAGAAATATCAGGCACTGAGTGCCGATCAACAGGCCACGGCGGCCAGAGACATCGACAGCTGTATTCAGGTGATGGCTGCCGCCGGGCGCTGAGGGCTATCAGGTGAAGCGGAACACCGCGATCGCCTGCTGTACCGCTTCTGCCTGGCGCTGCTGCTGCTGTGCCACTTCCAGTGTTTCGGCAACGTGCTGCTGGTTATGCTGCACGCTGAGATCGATGCTCTCCACACTCTCCTTCATCTGCGTAATACGACTGAGCTGCTGGTCATTCATCCCGGCCAGCTCGCGTACCAGATCGTTGAGACCGTTAATGGTATGAATTATTTCCTGCATGGTTTCGCCCGCCGCAGCGACCTGTTCGGTTCCGCTCCGGGTACGTTCAACAGAGGTGGAGATAAGGTGCCGGATATCCTTCGCCGCATTTTCGCATCGTCCGGCCAGGATACGCACTTCTGACGCCACCACGGCAAAGCCCTTTCCGTGCTGACCGGCATTCGCGGCTTCGACCGAGGCGTTCAGCGACAGAATATTGGTCTGGAATGCAATGCTGTCAATCAGTTCAAGAATGACATTGATACGCTGCGACTCCTGCTCTATCTGCGCCATCGAACTGACCGCAGAGGCAATATTGTCCCCACCGCGCAGGGCTACCCGGTTTGCCCCCTGCACCAGCTGCTGTGCCGCATGGGTCTTTTCGCTGGTGAATGCCGCCGCGGTGCTCATCTGCTCCATCGCCCCGGTGGCCACGGCCAGTGCGCGGGCCTGCTCGTCGGTTCGCTGCGAGAGCGCAGCGTTACGCTGCAGAATGCTGACCGACTCCTCGCGTAGCGTGCTGATCCCTTCACTCACCTGGTTCAGGGTGCTGCGCATGGTACCCAGCGTGCTGCTGAAGGTGCGGGCAAACGCGGTTTCGCTGCGGTTATCTTCCTGCGCCAGGGTCAGACGACCTGGCTCACGATTGATCCATGCGGCCAGTTTTGCTACCTCACAGGCCGCACGGGCATCCGCCGCCATGCGGTGGGCGATGAAGATCAGGATCGCTGTCTGCGCCACAACAAACAGGGCGTGGAACACCACCATATGAAAGCCCGGATGCGTAAAGCAGACGATGCCGTAAAGGTCATGTTCCTGCAGGTAATTAAACAGGGTGTGGTGAACAGCGGCGGTAGCGGCCCCCATCAGCAGCGGCCGATAGTCGCGATAGGCCAGTAAGGCAGAAAGAAGAACAAAGATAAAGAAGTGGTACTCAACCTCGCCTTTCCCCAGCTGAATTAACAGGGCAGAGAAAGCGAGCAGGGTAAAGGCAAACCACAGCCGGGTAAAGAGACGCCCAGGCCCGGCAAAACGGATCAGGGTGGCAATGATGGCCAGCGCCCCACCAACGGTCAATGCCAGCAGGAATGACCCCATCAGCCAACCGATCACGCAGGCGATGCCCCACATCCCCCACGACAAAAAAAGCATCAGCAGGTCAGCCTGCCGCCAGATTTTCTCCAGCGAATGAATCTCACTGTTCCCGGCAGTGGCCGGTGTTAACGATGCATCGATCATACTGGTCTCCCTGTCAATATAGAGTGCGCATCCTAAAAAAAGTATTAACGGCAGAAACCATTACAAACTTTACTTCTTTTTTACGTGTCTGGATCGGCAGGAACGGCAGGAGGGGATCGGTCGGAAAAGCGGCTGTAAAAAAAGCCGCTCAGTGAGCGGCTTTTTTGTTAAAACAGATACTTTGAAAAGATTTACTGAAGTGACAACCTTCATCAGCATCAGACTTCTTTATTTATCGCTTTTTCATCCGCCGCTGTTTTGGTCGCTGAAAAAGAGGCGTGCTGTGTAATTTTCCCTGGTGAGGCTAAAGATTGCCTTGCCAAATTGGAAGGACGACAGGATATTAGTCGTGTCTGCAGAGCAGTGCCGTCCGTGATGCATACCATAAGCGTTTTTCCACGCCGGAGTAAGGGGGGAAAACACTCTTGTCACCGACGAATTAAAATGATAATTACGCATTGGTAATGTACAAGTAATCTTATTAATAATCATTCAAATAATGAGAGCATGAGGCCAATGAAAATTACCGTTACCGATCGCCCATCTGCCGCCGATGAGGCGTTCGTCATCGACAGCCTGTGGCAGCACAATGCGAAAACGACACCCGTGGATATCCACCCGCTTTTCCTGACCCAGCGTGATGAAAATCAGCAGATTACGGCAGGCCTGGTAGCAAGAACCTGGTGGGGTGGGCTGGAAGTCCAGTATCTGTGGGTCAGCGACGCCTGCCGGGGTCAGGGTGTGGGCCGCGATCTGATGCTGGCGGCAGAAGAAGAAGCCAGACAGCGTGGCTGTCATATGGCCTACGTGGACACCTTCGATTTCCAGGCAAAAGGGTTTTACGAGAAGTTAGGCTATTCGGACTATGGTGAGCTTGGCGATTATGCACACCTGCATACCCGTCACTACCTGGCGAAAAAGATTTAACAGAGACAGTCCTCAGGGGGAAAAATGGAATTGCCGGACGATAAAGCACGGTCAGACTTCAGTGCACTGATTGCCATGATGGAACACTTATCCGAACCCTGGGGCATTAAAGATCCTGAATCCCGCCATCTTTATATGAATAAAGCGGCGTATCTTTACACCAATACGCCGCAGAAATTCAATATTGAAGGCCAGCTGGACAGCGACTTTCCCGCCTCCTGGGCCGAGTGTGAAGAGGCGCTGATCGAGCACGATCGCCGGACACTGGCCTCCAACGGACGCGTAGCGGTGATTGAAACCCATTACTGGTTCGGCCAGAAAAGCTTAACGCCCTACGTGAGCGAGAAGATCCCCCTGCATGATGCAGCCGGTGAATTCATCGGCATCGCCTGGAATGCGAAACTGCTGGATACCATGTCCCCCCTGAAGTACATCACACAGCAAAAACCCGGGGTACTGACCACCGAAGTCAGCAATAACCTGTTTACCCGTTCCGAACTGGATACGCTGTTTCTGATGCTGCAACGCTTATCAACGAAGGAGATTGCCCGGATTTATAACCTCAGCCACCGCACGGTAGAAAACCGCATCTATAACATCTATCAGAAGGCCGGGGTGCATACACTGAGCCAGTTTGAAGAATATTGTCGCCAGGCTGGGTTAGATAATTTTATACCGGATCGTCTGATCGAAAAGGGCATCCAGTTTATTTAATTTTTTGCGAAGGAAACTCAACTTGATTCGTATTGAAGATTACCCACTCAGTCGCGTGCCTGAGAATAAACGCGTCTCTTTTTTAAGCGTTGCCGTTGTCCACATGGGCATGCTGACCGCACTTGACCAGTTTATGCTGGGCGCGGTGCTGGGCGACTCCATGAGTCTCGCCTCGGCCTTTCTGGCCATCCTGGCCGGGAGCGTGATTTTTGGTATTGTTACCTTCGGTCTGGGCTACGCCGGGATGAAAGAAGGGATCTCAGGCAGTCTGCTGGCCCGCTGGTGTGGCTTCGGTCGGATTGGTTCCGTCCTGATTGGGCTGGTGGTAGCCGTCAGCCTGCTGGGCTGGTTTGGCATTCAGAATGCCATCTTTGCCAAATCGCTGAATTTCGCCCTCGGTGGCATACTGGGCTTCCCGCTGGCCGCTACGCTTTCCGGTCTGCTGCTGACCGTGCTGGTGACCTTCGGTTTCAAAGCGCTGCGCGTCACGGCGCGTATCGCGGTACCACTGTTTATCTGCCTGGTCGGTTTTATATCTTTCCAGACATTGTCCGGGCATACCCTGCAACAGATTATTGATCTGCCACCGACGGGCAGCCCGCTGACCATCAGTGCAGCAATCACCATGGTGGTGGGCGGCGCGATTGTGGCCAGCCTGATGACGCCGGATCTGACGCGCTATTCCCGATCGTCTAAGCATGTCGCTGGCGTGACGCTGCTGACCATTATTGCCGGTGAGTTTATCGTTAACGGCCTGGCGATCATGATTGCCCGTACGCTGCAAACCGCCGATGTGGTGACCATCATGTCCCAGGTGGCGGGCGGCGTCGGACTGCTGGTCGTGATCCTCTCCACGCTGCGCGTGAACGATCTTAACCTCTACTCCTCTTCCCTGGGGGTGATTAACGCCGTGGAAGGTATCAGTGGCAGGAAGCTGCAATATCGTCACACCACGCTGGCCATTGGTGTGTTAGGTACGCTGCTTTCAGTACTGGGCATCCTTGACCGCTTCGTCGATTTCCTCACCGTACTGGGCGTGGTATTCCCGCCGATCCTCGGCATTATGCTTGTTGATTACCTGCTGCTGCGTTCCCATCGTGCCGTGCTGGACAGAAGCCGGGCTGAGGGAAAATTACCGAATGAAAGCGAAACGCCGGTGATTGGCTGGACGGCGATTATCGCCACGCTGATTGGCAGTGTGATTGGCCTGGTGACCGAATGGGGGGTGCCAACAATCAATTCGCTGCTGGTTTCGTGCGTCATTTATTATGTGCTGTGCCTGGCACTGCGCAAGCGGGCAGTCACTCCGGCCGTGTAAACAGGTGAGCCGGGCAGCAGCGCTATGCGCTGCCCGGATAGCCGCTTAGTTCAGGCGTTTCGGCAGGAGATCAACAGGCTGACTGCGATTTTTCATCGCATGGTTCAGCAGTACGTAGCTGCAGCTGGCGATGAGGCCTGCCAGACCAAACAGCAGAACAATCAGCGACCGTTTTGGCGCATCACGCTGGATAGGCTCATAGGGCGCACGCATGTATTTGAACGGCTCAACGTGCAGCTCATTAATTTTCACCGCGTTCAGTTTTTCAATATACAGCCGGCGGTTCTGTAAGTCGGCACTCAGCCGGGCAGGATCGGAGATCGCCTGCTCAATCTGAAGTTTGCGCGCCAGGCCATCCGCGCCCAGGGTCACTGAAAAGTCCGGGTCATCCTGAATGGTACGGCCATTGCTCCACGACGGCTGCTTCAGCCCGGCGGAGTTAGCAATCTGCAGCGCGTATTGCAAACGTTCCAGTTTGATTCGGTGGGCGTTTTCGGCACGGCTGACATCCAGATTATATTGTCCGATGGCTTTGCCTTTCAGCATATCAATCTGGTAGTTGATGCGCTGATGTAACTCACTCTGCACCACATCCGAAACATAATTAATGTACCCCTCCAGCAGATCGCGGGCGGCAACGGGGTTTTCGGCAGTGTATTTAATTTCGTAGTAGCGATACTCTTTTTTCGCGGCATCTTTATCTTGCACGGAGCTGTGCGAATCGATATTTCCCTGCAAAATGGCATTCACCAGCCGGTTACGGGTATCCGGTGTATCTGCTTTGTCTTTTGCCAGCTCTTTAAAATAAGTGGTATTAACCAGATATTTCTCGCGCAGGCTGCGCGAATCAAAGTTACGCATAAAATCAGACAGCAGCGAGTCAGGGGTGATATCCGTTTTAATATCCAGTACGTTCAGTTCGGTCAGGATTTTTTCCATACTACGCAACTGTGGTGCCTCTGCGGGCACCAGCACGGCGGAACTGGTCCAGCGCTGCGGAATCAGATAACTCATGCCCGCCCCGGCCAGCACGGCCAGTCCGGTAATCGCAATCACAAAGAACTTACGGTTAAGCAGAATACTCAGTAACCCCAGCAGATCGAGTTCATCGTCCTGATGCACATAAGGCTTCAGTGCCTGATTACCAGGGCGTGCAGATGAAATATCATCCATTTTGATGTCACTCATGATTCCATTCCTTTAAGGCGACCGGGTACAGGAAAACCGATAGCATAAATGCATCGTATTTCCATACAACGTTCAGTGAATTAACAGAGATTTTTGCCCGCGTATTATCATGTCATTTTCACGTCAAATCAATACAAATGCGGGGATGAAATACCTGTCCGGGGAAATATTATTTAACCCAATAATAACCCTGTGTTATTAAGGTTCAGTCAGAACCTCTGTATGACGGGGATATTTTTCAGACAGGCAAACAGCCTGTTCAACCCCATCCAGTCCCGGCCCGGAGGAGGTCAGGTGCGTCCCAGATAGGGGCCGGCCACCACGGAATCACGTACGATCAGCTGACCGTTAAACGCCGGCAAGGGCTCTGCAGGCTTGCCATCCAGCATCATTACCAGTTTCTCCAGCGTATGCATAATCATCTCCCCGACCGGCACATGGACGGTAGTCAGCGGCGGAACAAAAAACGCGGCCATGGGAATATCATCGAAACTGAGCAGGGAAACATCCTGCGGAATACGCTTACCGGCGGCAGACAGCGCCTTAGCCGCACCAATCGCCATGTCATCGTTGCTGGCCACCAGCGCGGTAAATTCAGCGCCCTGCTCCAGCAGCGCCAGCCCCGCCTCATAGCCACTCTGTAATGACCAGCTTCCCTGCGCCAGACGCTGGGCATTAAAGGCAATATGATGCGCCCGCAGGGCCTGCGTATAGCCGTTCAGGCGGCTGTTACCGGTCGGTGAATCGGGTGAGCCGGAAATAAAGGCGATATCACGATGGCCCCGGGAAACCAGATAATTGACGGCATCAAACGTGTTCTGCTCATGCGCCGCGATCACACAGTGTTCGGGGTGTTTTTCCAGCTGACGATTGACGACGATAATGGGTTTATGGGTTTTTTCAATAATCTCGTCAAGTTCGATGGTATTGAGAAAACGCGGATAAATAATAATCGCATCACAGCGCAGATCGAGTAAAAACTCAATAGCCTGACGCTCCTGACGGGCGTCATGTTTGCCGTCTGCCAGCAGCAGCTGTCTGCCATGCTGTTCCGTTAACGTTGCCGCCTGGAATAACAGCTCGCTAAAATAGGGGCCGTTATACAGCGTATTCGTCACCACCAGCCCAATATTTTGCGATTTGCTGGTCGCCAGGTTACGCGCGAGTAAATTCGGCCGATAACCGGTCTCTTCAATGGCTTTAAAAACTCTTTCCTGCGTGCTCTTGCTGACGTAACTGTTTCCCGCCAGCACCCGGGATACAGTCGCTTTTGATACGCCCGCCTTTTTTGCAACGTCCAGCATGGTAATCATTGTGGCATCCTGAAAGCGAAACTCTTGTGGTCATAATAGCCTGTTTTATCGTACTCCCATACCTTTGCGATCCTGCTCACAGAACAAATTAATGAATATGAAACCGGTTGCAGAAACGGGTTCCTTTCGGCTATTTATTAAGGAAACCCAGACCGGAGAACAACCATGAATAAAATCTTACTCTGTTGTGCTGCAGGTATGTCTACCAGTATGGTCGTCCAGCGGATGGAAAAATCCGCTAAAGAAAAAGGGATTGCTGTAGAGATTAATGCCGTCGGTCTGGATGAGTTTAATGAGCGAATAGCCGACTACGATTGCTGTCTGCTGGGCCCACAAATTAAATATAAACTGGTGGATTTTAAGCCGCTGGCTGATGAGCTGAATAAGCCTATTGCGGTCATCAATACCATGGATTACGGCATGATGAACGGTGAAAAGATCCTCACGGAAGCGCTGGCGATGATCCAGAACGGCGGGCCCCAGCAATGAGTCGCTTCAGCGAGTCTCTGTTCGGCGTGATAGAGAACCGGATCAGCCCCATCGCGGCAAGGCTGTCCAGCCAGCGCCACGTGGTGGCAATCAAAGACGGGTTTATCTCCTCGATGCCGTTCCTGATTGTGGGTTCGTTTATGCTGCTGTTCGCCCATCCGCCGTTTGGTGCCGACAGCCAGTGGGCCTTTGCCCGCTGGTGGCTGGGGATGGTCGAGCGTCATTCCGCGCAGATCATGATGCCGTACAACATGACCATGGGCATCATGGCGGTGTATATCGCCGCCGCCATCGCCTATAACCTGGCAATCAGCTATAAGATGAATGGCTTTATGGCTGCCTGTCTGTCGCTGATGTCATTCCTGTTAGTGGCGTCCCCCCAGAGCAACGGCGCCCTGCCGGTGGGATCGCTGGGCGGAGAAGGCATCTTTACGGCGATTATCGTCAGCCTCTATTCCACCGAACTGATGCACTTCCTGCAGAAACACCATATTGGCTTTAAGCTGCCGGAGCAGGTTCCCCCCAAAATCCGCCAGTCGTTTGACCTGCTGATCCCGATTCTGGCGATTTTCCTGACGCTGTTCCCACTCAGCCTGCTGGTGCAGGATCAGTTCGGCATGCTGTTACCGCAGGCGATTATGGCGCTCTTCAAGCCAATCATCTCGGCGTCTGACTCACTGCCTGCGGTGCTGATTGCCGTGCTGCTCTGCCACCTGCTGTGGTTTGCCGGTATCCACGGCGCGGTGATCGTTGGCGGCATATTGCAGGCCTTCTGGCTGACCAATCTTGGGATTAACCAGCAGGCGCTGAATGCCGGTGAACCGATTACGCAGATCTTTATCGAACCCTTCTGGCAGTTCTTTATTGTCGTTGGTGGGTCTGGCTCCACCATGGGGCTGGTGTTCCTGTATCTGCGCAGCCGTTCAGCACATCTTCGTTCTATCGGTAAGCTGGGCCTGGTTCCCAGCATGTTTAACATTAACGAGCCGATTATCTTTGGTTCCCCGGTAGTGATGAACCCGCTGCTGTTTATTCCCTTTATCACCGCCCCACTGGTCAATGCGATCATTGCCTGGGTGGCGACGCGTACCGATCTGGTGAACCACGTGGTGTCGCTGGCCCCCTGGACGACCCCCGGCCCGATTGGTGCCGCCTGGTCCACCGGCTGGGACTTCCGTGCGGTGATTCTGGTCGGCGTGCTGATTGTGGTCTCGACGCTGATTTACTATCCCTTCTTCAAAATGTACGAACGCGAGCTGTTAAAACAGGAAAAACCCACTCCGGCAGAAGCCGAACTGAACGCCGTGGAGAACCGATAATGAATATGGAAACAACGGTGATGGAGCTGATCATTCATGCCGGTGAAGCCCGCTCATGCTCCATGCAGGCGCTGCGCGCTGCACGCAGTTATGACTGGCAGGAAGCGGATGCCCAACTGGCTGCCGCAGGGGCCGCCGCAAAGGCGGCGCATAAAATCCAGACGGCACTGATCGGTGCTGACGAGGGGGTGGGTAAGGTGCCGGTCAACCTGATTCTGGTGCATGCGCAGGACCATCTGATGAACGCCATGCTGTGCCGCGAACTGGCCGAAGAGATCATCCTTCTGCATCGCGAAGTCCAGGCACTGAAACAAAAGGGCTGACCCTTTATTCCGCCAGCCCGTGACAGACAATTTCGTCCCCCGGGAGTCAGGCACGCCTGCCCCGTCCAAAACGCAAGGAGAACAGGATGCAATATCGTGAGCTTACGCCCTTCCCTGACGGATTTTTATGGGGAGCGTCGACCTCGGCCTATCAGGTTGAAGGCGCTTCAGACCAGGACGGTAAAGGGCCGTCGGTCATTGATAAAGCCCGTTTTGATCCGCGCCTGACTGATTTTACCGTCACCAGCGATCACTACCATCGCTTCGCTGAGGATGTGGCACTGTTCGCTGAACTGGGCCTGAAAACCTACCGCCTGTCGATCTCCTGGAGCCGGCTGTTTCCGCAGGGAACCGGGGAAATTAATGCTAAAGGCGTTGAGTTCTATCAGCAGCTGATCACCGCCCTGACCGATAAGGGGATTGAGCCGCTGGTCACGCTGTATCACTTTGACCTGCCGTGGGCGCTTCAGGTGAAAGGCGGCTGGTCAGATCCGGCCACGATTACCGCCTTTGAACATTTTGCCCGTACCTGCTTCGCGCTGTTTGGCGACCGGGTGAAATACTGGCTGACCATCAATGAGCAGAACATGATGATCCTTAAAGGGGACGTCATCGGTACGCTACCGGAGGGAACGCCTGATCCGCATAAGACCCTGTATCAACAGAATCACCATATGATGCTGGCCCAGGCGCAGGCGATGATCGCCTGCCACGAGATGCTGCCGGCGGCAAAAATCGGCCCGGCCCCGAATATTTCCTGCGTTTATCCGGCCAGTGCCAAACCGGAAGACATGCTGGCAGCCAATAACTTTACCTCGATTCGCAACTGGCTGTACCTCGACCTCGCCTGCTATGGCCGTTACAACACCATCGCCTGGCGCTTTATGCAGGAAAAAGGCTGGCTGCCCACCATCACTGAGGGCGATATGACGCTGCTGAAACAGGCGAAGCCGGACTTTATTGCCTTTAACTACTATGCCTCTGCCACCGTCGCCGCCGAACTGGGCAGCGAAGGGGAAGGAATGCAGAAAGTGGACCAGCAGATGGCGGGCATTGATAAAAGCGTGTACGTCGGCACCAATAACCCGCACCTGAAGAAAAACCAGTTTAACTGGTACGTTGACCCCGTTGGCTTCCGCATTACCGCACGTGAGATCTACGACCGTTACCACCTGCCGCTGATTGTCACCGAAAACGGCCTGGGGGCGTTCGACGAGCTGGCGGCGGGCAATAAGATCTATGATGACTATCGCATTGCTTACCTCAGCGATCATCTGGCGCAACTGCAGTTAGCCATCAGCGATGGCGTGGAGATCTTCGGTTACTGTCCATGGTCGGCGATCGATCTGGTCAGCACCCATCAGGGGATCAGCAAGCGTTATGGTTTTATCTACGTCAACCGTGACGAACACGATCTGAAAGATCTGGCTCGTTACCGTAAGAAAAGCTTCAGCTGGTATCAGCGGGTGATCAACACCAACGGCGCCAACTTAGATAAAGCGATCGATTATTAATTCTCACCGTGCCCCTGCGGCGCGGTTTTTTTACAGACGTTGTTAATCTCACCAGAAAGGACAGATTATGTCAGAGCAGCAATTACCAAAAGATTTTTTATGGGGCGGCGCGGTCGCAGCACACCAGGTGGAAGGCGGCTGGGATCAGGGCGGTAAGGGTCCCTGTATTGTCGATGTCCTGTCCGGCGGTGCGCACGGCGTTGATCGGGTGATCACCGACGGTATTGATCCGGCGCACCACTACCCTAACCACCTGGCGGTGGATTTTTACCATCGTTATAAAGAAGACATCGCGCTGTTTGCCGAGATGGGCTTTAAGTGTTTCCGTACGTCGATCGCCTGGACACGCATTTTCCCTAAAGGTGACGAACAGGAGCCTAATGAAGAAGGGCTGAAGTTCTATGATGACCTGTTTGACGAACTGCTGAAGCACGGTATCGAGCCGGTGATCACCCTGTCCCACTTCGAGATGCCGGTGCATCTGGTGAAAGAGTACGGTGGCTGGCTGAACCGCAAAGTGGTGGACTTCTTTGTGCGCTACAGCGAAGTGGTGCTGAAACGCTATCAGCACAAAGTGAAATACTGGATGACCTTTAACGAGATCAACAATCAGCGTAACTGGCGCTACCCGCTGTTTGGCTACTGTAACTCCGGGGTAATTTTTAACGAGCATGAACAACCCGAGCAGGCGATGTATCAGGTGCTGCATCACCAGTTTGTGGCCAGTGCGCAGGTGGTGAAGCTGGGCCACCAGATTAATCCTGACCTGCAGATCGGCTGTATGCTGGCCATCGTCCCACTCTACCCGTGGTCATGCCACCCGGACGATGTGATGTTTGCGCAGGAGTCGATGCGTGAGCGCTACCTGTTCGGTGACGTGCATCTGCGCGGCTACTACCCCTCCTACATCCTGAAAGAGTGGGAACGTAAAGGCTACCAGATTGAGATGCAGCCCGGGGATGAGCAGGACCTGCGCGACGGCTGTGCTGACTACCTGGGCTTCAGCTACTACATGAGTAATGCGGTGCAGTTCTCGGCCAAAGACAGCGACGACGGACGCCATATCGAAGGCTTCCCGGGCAGCCGTCCGAACCCGCATGTCAAAGCGTCCGACTGGGGCTGGCAGATTGACCCGGTAGGCCTGCGTTATACGCTGAATGCCTTCTGGGAACGCTATCAGAAGCCGATGTTTATCGTTGAAAACGGCTTTGGTGCCTACGACACCGTTGAAGCCGACGGCCAGATCAATGATGACTACCGCATCGCCTATTTGAAAGCCCATATCGAGCAGATGAAAATTGCGGTACTGGAAGATGGCGTGGACCTGATGGGGTATACCCCGTGGGGCTGCCTGGACTGCGTATCGTTCACCACCGGCCAGTACAACAAACGTTACGGCTTTATCCACGTGGATAAAAACGACGACGGCACCGGCACGATGGCCCGTTCGAAAAAGAAAAGCTTCAACTGGTATAAGCAGGTGATTACCAGCAACGGCGCAGATCTGTAACAGGGTTTAAAACCGGGGCGACCGAAAAAGAAGGTCCCCCCGGTAACGCCCCTGTCTCACCTGCTGACCGCTGCAGATCCATCGCAGTCCGGCCAGCAGCATCCCGTCAGGTTCAGCACGCAGTCAGGCGTACCGATGCGGTTCAGCGGCACCACCGCCAGCATCGCCTTTCAAAACCCGTAGCGGATCGCGTCCTTACTCTGCTGCATCAGTCCGTCGATTTTTTCCGAGTAGCGCTCCACGCCCTGACCGTCACCCGCCTGCGAACAGGCGCGGCGTTTGGCGTTGTAAGCTTTCATCAGTTGTGCCTGGGCAAAACCCGGTTTGCCGTAGCGCGACATACTCTCCTCCCAGCACTGAATGGCGCTGTCGCTGTCCTCCTGTGCCATAAATTGCTTACCCAGCTCATTCAACGCCTCGGCACAGGCTTTAGCCGGTAATGCCTGTTGTAAGATCTTATCAATCGCATCCATAAAGCCTCCTGAATCAGTTAGTGAAAGAAGTTAAGGATATGGCCGAACACCAGCCCGACCCCGATCACATCCGAGTCGCTGAAGGTGACATTCTGGAAACCGTACTGACCAAGCAGCGGCAGAAGGAGGGCGGGCAGCAGCGTAATAAACAACCCGTGGAACACACCGCCTATAATGGCTCCGCGTCGCCCGCCGACTGCGTTAGCAAAGATCCCGGCGGTGCCACCAGCAAAGAAGTTCGTCAGCATCCCCGGCAGGATCATCGCCAGCCCCACCCACGGGAACAGAAACATCCCGATCACCGCTCCGGCCGTGGTGGAAATAAAGCCGATAATCACCGCATTCGGTGCATAGGGAAACAGCACCGGGCAGTCGAGGGCCGGAACCGCATCCGGAACAATGCGCAGCGCAATACCGCGAAACGCCGGAACAATTTCAGCCAGCAGCAGGCGCACCCCTGCCAGCAGCACATACACCCCTACTACAAACTGGATCGCCTGCAGGAAGCTGTAGACCAGATAATTGACGCCGTTAGATGACGCCGCCACCACTTCCGGGCCAGCGGCAATCGCCGGGATCAGATAGATCGGGATCATCACCACCATCATCGAAAGATAGGTATCCTGCAGGAATGACAGCGCCTGCGGCAGCTCCACATCTTCGGTACTTTTGCTGACATCTCCGGTGACTTTCGCCACCCCGGCCTGCACCATATAACCGATGGTGCAGAAGTGGCCAAGGGCAATATCATCCCCACCGGTGATCTTACGCACGATCGGCTGGGCAATTGCCGGCATCAGCACCGCCATCACGCCAGCGATCCCCCCGCCGAGCAGGATCAGTTCCACGCCGCGCAGCCCGCCCATATAACCGATCACCGAGCACACCGTCGCCATCCACAGGGAGGCCTGCCCGGTCAGAAAGATGTACTTATAGCGCGTCAGCCGGGCGATAAGGATGTTAACCACAAAGGCGACCACCATAATCAATGCCGTTTCGCGCCCCAGCGTCTGCTGCGCGATACCGGCAATAGAGCCAACATCGGTGACAACACCCCGCATATTAAAGCCTTTCTGGAAGATATCGCCCAGGAAGGTCAGGGTGGCAACAATAATACTGGCACCGGAGAGCAGGACTAAAAAACCCAGTAACGTTTTTAATGTGCCGGTAATGACCTGACCCGGGCTTTTTTTCAGGGCGATCAGACCGATCATGGCTATCAATGAAATAAGAATTGACGCCTGCCCCAGCACATCATGGACAATAAAAGTAAGGAAAGACATAAAACTCCCCTGTTTTTGGGCACAGATACCCTTTCTGTTAATACGACATTACATCGCGCTAACAATAAAGGGATGTAGGTTTAGATTAAAAAGGAAATTAAATAAGATAGCCTTTCTCTTTCAGGATTGGTTCTAGTTTTAATTTTATTTCATTTTTATCTACCAGGCGCTTAAGGTAAATAATAGTAGAATTGATTGTGTAATGCTGAAACTGTGAACGGAAGTTTTCTCCGGTCATGATAATATCTGCACGGGAGGAAGTTGCACTGGATATATCACAGTGTGATAATTCAGCATCCACCCCCAGATCTTTCAGGGCCGCTTCAATACTCATTTCGCAGGCAAAACTGCTGCCAAGCCCGGCACCGCATACGGCCAGAATAGATAATTTTTTCATCAGGCATACCTTATTAAGTGTCTGTAAGTCCGCGACCACTGACTGCGGGTATGATGACGGGCATCCCTGCCCTGTTGCGGTTTAAAACTGTTGAAGAATCTTCATTACCGCAGGTTTATCCCGTGCCTGCCTTAACTGTTCAACCACATTGTCCTCACAAAAAAGCTGAGACAGGCTGGCGATCATTTCAATATGTGAGTGGCTGTCGACAGCGGCCAGGGCAAATATGACATACACCGGGTCATTATCTTCACTGCCAAAACTCACGCCTTCGGAAACAATTAACAGCGAGAGTGCCGTATGATTCACCCCTTCTTCTGGTCGGGCATGAGGCATGGCAATACCCTCACCCAGCACATAATAGGGACCAATCTGTTCATGCATATCATAAATCGCATTAAGGTATCGGGGCTGTACGGCACCATTATCGATCATCGGTTGCAGTGCAATCTCCACCGCCTTTCGCCAGTTATCAGTATGCGTTAACAGTGTCAGATTACTGTGGTTAATCCAGTCGGTTAACATACCTCGTCGCCTTTTAATTACCCCAAACATTAATTCACTATACTTTTTGCAGAAAGATAAAAATGTGATCGGGTTGACTTATTTAATAATAAATAACTTATTATCAGTTAATTATATTAACAGCCATAGTTATCCGCTGGCGAATTAAACCAGTGGTTACACTCTTTATTAAATAGGCCGCCAATATTCAGGATTAATCCTGGTTATTGTTAGCCCTGTGAATGTAGAAACTCAACCTGATCGATATTCTCCTGCAGCCAGTGAACCAATTGGGTGAAGTCAGTCTCGCACCGCTGATCGGCTACCCACACCGGCCCCAGTTGCATCGGCTCGGCGCAATCGGCCAGCTGTTGCAGTTCTGCCACATACTCCGCTCCCGGGTGGCCCGGTAACCGTGAGCCCAGCCGGCTGCTGTAGCGCTGTGCCGCCATCTCACCGGGGATCTGACACCAGACTTCCGCGACACGTTCGATCCCTGCCGCCTGAATAAAAGCGGCCAGATCCGCTTTGGGCTGGAAGCCAAACCACGCATCGACGATAAAGGTATGGCCCGCCGGGGCGGCGGCAATAATCGACCAGATGACCTGATAAGCCGCAATGCCCAGCTTACGGTTCATCGGGCGATCGATCCCGTCGATCTGACGCATAAACGGCTCTTTGATCTGATCCAGCGTCAGCAGCGGCCAGCCGGTTTCCGTCGCCAGGCGGGTGGCAATATGGCTTTTTCCCGACGCGGGTACGCCGTTCACCATCACCAGGCCTTTACCTCCGGGCTGTGGAACGGAATGCGACAAAATGAACGACTCAGGCATGGCGGGCTTTTTCCTCTGTGGCACCGGGGTGAAAATACTGACCGATAACGGCCTGGATTTCGCGTAGTCGCGGGATCGCCAGGGTTTCCAGTTTTTCGCGGGTGACGCGGCGATCCAGCGAGATGCAGTCTTTCCATAATGCCCGCCCGGCAATCACGCCGGAAGCCCCGTTGCTCATCGCATCCGCCACCTGCTTCAGGAAGGTGCTGTGATCCACACCCGCAGAGAGTACGGCCCACGGCACATCACCGGCAAGCGCCGTGATATCGGCACAGGCTTTAGCCGACCCCGGATACGGGATCTTCAGCACTTTGGCTCCCAGTGCCAGCGACAGTTTTGTTCCCTCATAAATCAGTGATGGCACCCGGCTCTTATAGGCTTCATCTGTTTCATCAGGGAGTGGATAAGTCAGAAACTCCACCACCAGCAGCAGGTCTTCACGGGCAAAGTCTTCAATGCAGTGACGCAGGATATCGAGGTTATGTTGATTGGCATCCGGGCGATCGGCACGTAAATAGACCATAATTTTACCCCCGTTACCGCCCAGTTCGCGCACGCGGCGGGCGCTGATGCCCTCAACAAGACGCGAATGCCGGTAGCCCTCCGGCGTGGTGTCAAAGCCGGAGGCATCCAGACCGATCAGCAGGGCGGTATCACGGGCAATGATGCCGTCATCCACCAGGTCCGGCACCGCGCAGACGGCATCCACCAGCACGCAGGAGGCCTGACTGGCAAGATAGCGGGTTATGTCCGCTTTGATACCGCCGAGCTGCTGCTCGGAGATGGATTTTTGCTGTTCAGGATCGGCGCTTAACAGGGTACGCATTGCACCGCGCTGGTCGCAGGCAATCACCAGCATCGCGCCATTGCTGCCGCAAATTTGCTGATAACCGCGCAGTTCAGAAGTGGACATGTGTGACATGAGATGTGCTCCGTTGTAGTGATACCAGGTAAAAAGCCGTCACCGACGACCCGAAAGTTACCTTTAGCCTGAGTGCACGACGCCGGGCTGATGCGGGTGAATCTCCAGTCCTGTCAGGGGTTTCAGCCACCTGTGCACGTTGCAATTTTTCTGGTGTTGCGCAATAATTCTCCAACCGATGAAATGAGTGTAATACATTGCAGAAAGGAATTACAACCCTGAAAGAACCTCTTTTACAAGATCCCGCCACCACGCGGGCGATGATGCATATGGTGGCGAAGCTGCACTATCAGTCCGATATGTCGCAGGTCGATATCGCGAAAAAGCTGGGGGTATCCACCGCCACTATTTCGCGTCTGCTGACCAAAGCCCGTGCTGCGGGCATTGTGCGCATAGAGGTGATTGAGCTGACGTCGCCTGAGGAGATCACGGCGGATCTGATTGCCCGGCTGGGGTTAAAAACGGCCGCGGTGGTAGAGTCGCCGCCCGCCAGCGTTCTTAGCGCACTGACTGCGCCGCTGGCTTCGCTGTTGCAGCAGGCCGATCTGGTCAGCGGCTCGGTGGTGGGCATCGGCTGGGGGCGTGCGGTGCGTGAAGTCACGTTATCCGGACTGCCGCGTCTGCCGGGCGTCCTGACCGTGGCGCTGAACGGCGGCATGCAGCAGGCGGCTGCGCATTTTCAGATTAATGAATTCGTGCGCCAGGCCGCAGAACAGATGGAGGGAACGCCCCACTTTCTCCATGCGCCCTATATTTCGTCGCCGGTGCTGCGTGATGCCTTTCTCTGCGACCCGGGCGTGCAGCAAATTACCTCTCTGTGGGACAAGCTGGATGTGGCGATTGTCGGCGTCGGCCTGACACATCATGCCCCCCACGCCAGCGAAGTTTCCACCGCCACGCCGGGTGAGCAGGCCCTCAGCCATGCGGCAGGTGATGTGTTGCGCCATTACGTCACGGAACAGGGAGAGGTCCTGCACTGGGAAGGGGAACAGCGGATGATCGCCGCCTCACCTGACCAGCTGCGCCAGACGCCTCTTTGCATTGGTGTGGCAGCCACGCCGGAAAAAGCCGCCGGCATTATCGGGGCCGTCCGCTCGGGGATGATTAATGCTCTGGTTACCGATATTAAAACCGCTCAGGCCATTCTCGACCGTCTGGTCAGCGATCCTCAATAAATGTGCAGGCTGTCTTTGTCTGACTGACAAAGACAGCTAATTGACGAAAAATGAATACGTTATCAGAAAGAACCTAAAGCTGATTAATTCTCATTACGTCTTTATATCCCGCCTTGATATAAATAAGAACAGTTATCATAACTATTTAAAAACCAGAACAATTCAGATTCATCATGGAATGATTATCACTTACCAATCAGACCTTTAGCGATGTATAAATAAATTAGCCAATGCTATATAAAACGGTTTTTATTTTATCAGTCTGGGTGCATAATGCGCAGAAATCACCTCTTTTACTCGTTATGATTTACGTTCCAGATACATTTACCGTGTCTCTGCAACGCGAATTATTGCGAGTAGAAATCTCGCTAAAAATATAATGTTAAGGAGTCACCATGCTGACGAATGAAATGACCGCTCAGTTGAACGATCAGCTGAATCTGGAATTCTACTCTGCCAACCTGTACCTGCAGATGAGCGCATGGTGCAATGACAAAGGGTTTGAAGGGGCTGCCGCGTTTATGCGTGAGCATTCCACAGAAGAGATGCAGCACATGCAGCGTCTGTTCAACTACCTGAGTGATACCGGTGCTATGCCGGTGCTGGGGACTATCGACGCGCCGCCGGTCACCTTTAACTCCCTGCACGAAGTGCTGGAGCAGGCCTATCAGCACGAGCAGTTGATCACCAAAAAAATCAATGAGCTGGCACATGCCGCCATGACCACCCAGGATTACTCCACCTTTAACTTCCTGCAGTGGTATGTGTCTGAGCAGCATGAAGAAGAGAAACTGTTCAAATCTGTGCTGGACAAACTGGCGCTGGTGGGTAACAGCGGTCAGGCACTGTTCTTCGTGGATAAAGACCTGCAGAAACTGAGTGAGCCAGGTACGCACCAGGCTTAATCGCTGCGGTTCCGCTGCAGGGGCGACCTGTCTTCCGGTCGCCCCGTGCTGATAAATTTACGTTCTGTGTTGCCGCCCTTTTACTCCCCTCCCCGCACGTCCTTCACCTGCTCCGGCGTCACCTCACTGGCCTGATTTCCCCAGCTGTTGCGCACAAAGTTGCTTATTGCCGCGACCTGTTGATCCGTCAGCCGCCAGCCAAAGTCCGGCATTCTCGTTCCGGTCAGCGCCTGTCGGGTGACCGGTGCCCTGCCGCCGTGCAAAATCATCGAAATCAGTGATGACGGATCGTTTCCCTGTAGCGCTGCGTTGCCCGCCAGCGCAGGGAAGGTACGGGCATAACCCCGCCCGTCGCTGCGGTGGCATGCCGCACAGTTATCGCTATACAGCGCCGCGCCCGGGGAATTCAGATCGGCATAATCTTCACTGGCCAGCTCGGTAGAGTACGTGCCGGCGGGCAGACTCTTCAGAAACACGGCGATGGCATTGAGATCGGCCAGCGTCAGATACTGCGTACTTTTTTCGACCACATCCGTCATCGGGCCAAACGCCATGGTGCGGTCGTTCTGCCCGGTTTTCAGAAACGTCACAATATCCTGCTGCGACCAGCCTCCCAGTCCACGAACATTGTTGCCCCTCAGGTCGGGTGCCTGCCAGCCGTTTAGCGTCCCTCCGGTGAGATACGCGCTGTCGTGGTGATCCTGCCCTTTCTCCTGCAGGGCGAAACCGCGCGGCGTATGACAGCTGCCGCAGTGTCCCGGCCCCAGCACCAGCCATGCCCCGCGATTCCACTGACCGCTGTGCAGCGGATCGTTAAGATAGCGCGTGTCATCGTGAAACAGCAGGTTCCACACCCCGAGCGGCCAGCGGATGTTCAGCGGCCAGGGAATATCGCTCTTGCGGTTCTCCTGCCGCACGGCAGGAACCTCGTGGGTGAAATAGTCGTACAGCGCGTGCATCTGCGGGTCATCAAACTTGCTGAACGCCGTATAAGGCATCGCCGGATACAGGTTCCGCCCGTCACGGGCCTTTCCTTCGCGCAGGGCACGGGCGAAATCCTCGTAGCTGTAGTCGCCAATCCCCGTCCGGGCATCCGGAGTGATATTGGTTGAATAGAGCGCCCCGATGGGCGTCTGCATTTTCAGCCCGCCGGCAAAAGGCTGGCCTTTTTCAGCGGTATGGCAGGCCGCGCAGTCCGAGGCCAGCGCCAGGTAATGCCCCGTACTGAGACTGTCAGGGGCAGCGGCACGGCTTCCGCTGGCGGCCACCAGCAGCACACACAAACCATAGTGTCGGATATTCATCACTGACTCCCTGTCAGGCCTGTACCAGCGGTCCGGGCTGGGCGAGATAATCGGTGCGGATGGCATGCGCCGCCCACAGCGCCGTGGCACAGACAATCCCGGTGGGGTTGTAGGCCAGATTTTGCGGAAAGACCGACGCCCCGAGGACAAACAGGTTGTGCACATCCCAGCTCTGTAAATACTTATTCACCACGCTGGTTTTCGGGTTATCCCCCATTACCGTCCCGCCCGTCGTATGGGTGGACTGATAGGGCCGCACGTCGTAGCGATCGCCCGGTTTCATAAAGCCCGACTCCACGTGCGGCGCGCCCATCTCCCGGGCGATCTGCTCCGCCTTACCTTGCATAAACTGCGTCATCTTCAGCTCATTGGGCTGCCAGTCAAACGTCATACGCAGCAGCGGCTGGCCGTGGACGTCGCGGTATGTCGGGTCAAGGTCAAGATAACACTGCCGGTAAGGCATAACCGACCCGGACGATCCGATGCTCATGGTGTGCAAATAGTGCTGGCGGATGCTCTTTTTCCAGCCCGATCCCCACTGCGGTGAGGCCTCAGGCAGCGTCATTTGCTGGATCGGCCGCCCGCCGCTGGTGGCTGCGCCAAGGGTGGCCCCACCAATAAAACCCAGCCCGGTGTGATCAAAATTTTCAGCATTAAAATCATCAATAAACGTGCCCGTCACCCCGGTGGCGGCAAACGGATTAAAGTGATGCTTTTCCCCAAAGAACAGGTTGAGGCTGCCGTTCATCTGGTAGGCGTAGTTACGACCAACGACCCCTTCTCCACTCTGCGCATGGTAGGGTTTGCCGATGCCCGACAGCAGCATCAGCCGGACATTATGCAACTGGAAAGCGCTGAGGATCACCAGCTCCGCAGGCTGCTCATGCTCCTGTCCCTGCGGATCCACCCAGATCACCCCGGTGGCCCTTTTGCCGCTGGGGTCGGTGTTGATGCGTATCACCTGTGACTGGGTACGCAGGGAAAAGTTAGGAAACTGACGCAGTGAAGGCAGCACCGTTGACTGCGGTGACGCTTTTGAACCGTTAAAACAGCCAAAGCGCTCGCAAAATCCGCAGTAGTTACATACGCCAAGCTGCACGCCATAGGGATTCTTCCAGGGCCCGGTACAGTTCGCCGCCGGAATGGGAAACGGGCTGTATCCCAGATTTTCTGCCGCCCGCGCAAAGAGCTGTCCGCCGTACTGCTGTTTCAGCGGCTTTGTCGGATAAGGAGCGCGGCGCGGGGCTTCAAACGGGTTGCCTCCGGCCATATGCAGACCGTCAATATTGCCGGCCATCCCTGCCGCGCCACAGATTTTCTCGAACTTTTCAAAGAAAGGCTCCAGCTCGTCATAGCTGACGGGATAATCCTGCAGCGTCATATCCGCAGGGATAACGCCGGCGCCGTAGCGTTCCGTCACGGTACTGCGCAGTTTCAGGTCGGCCTCCAGCGGTCGCCACAGCATACCGTTCCAGTGTACGCCCGCACCGCCCACGCCGTTACCGGGCAGGAATGAGCCAAAGCGCCGGTAGGGCATGGCGCGGTCGGCAGCGGTATGGCGTACCGTTACCGTTTCACGTGCGGCGTTCTGGAACAGCTTCAGGCGAATGCCGTACGTCAGCTCGTCGGTAATACGCGGATAGGCAAAATCAGGCCAGGTATCACGATTTTCTCCCCGCTCCAGCGCCAGGATATTCAGCCCGGTTTCTGCCAGTTCACGCGCCATCAGCGCGCCGGTCCAGCCGAAACCGATAATCAGTACGTCAACCGAAGGGTGTTTTAAGCGGCTCATTGTCATGCTCCCCTGCGGCCGGAAATGCTCACCGGAGGCAGCGGATAGCGCTGGCCGGGATGGTCCATTTGGTCCTGGTAATCGGCACGCGCTCCGGGGAAGCCAATCAGCGTCCAGCTGGCCAGCGTCTGATTGCCGCCGTGCTGCGGGTCGGCAAAATACCCCTCTTTGGTATTTTCCAGCAGTTGGGTAAAGAATAAGGCACCGGGTACCTGTTCATCATTGATGCGTCCCGCTTCCAGCCCGGTGAGCACCTCATCCTGCTGTGCTGCCGTCAGGTCAGCGAAATCCGCATGATACTGCTGCTGACAGTAGCGATCGACCGCAGCAATCCCGCGACGGTAGGTTTCACGCGGCACCAGCGATGACTGATAGCCCAGCTCCGGGATCGCCTCTGCAAACGGCGGCTGCATATACCAGAGCTGGCCGTAGCCGTAAGGCTGCTCCATCTGCCGGTCAATAAACACCGGGACGCCTTCACTGACGGCCCCGGGGCCGAGGTCGTCTTCGGGGATCAGGCGGGCGCAGGCCGCAACAATAAAGCGCCATTCGCCCGGATTAAACCACAGGGGAACCGCTTCAGCAGAGACGCCGCGGGCAGGGGTAGCCGACGCGAATGCAGCGGACGGCGCGATGCCGCGAGTGGCCACCGCAGCCAGCGGGATCAGCGCCACAGATTGCTGTAGAAAACGTCGCCTTCCACGGGCGACCTCATCATGATTTGCCATTGTATTCTTCCAGTGAACAGTCAGAGCCACCCCGGACTGGGGCCAGTGCATCAGCAGAAAACCATGCGTTTTGCGGGGGATAACATAGGCGACTGCTCAGAAAAAAGAAAAATGACGGAGGGGGAAAACTGTTAAGGGATATGAGAAAAAAGAAGGAATCTTCCTGGATAACCGATTCAGCCGGTTCAATTCTATCGGGATTATCAAAGGGTGCGGATCGCACCCTTTCATCAACGACTACGGCGCCGCTTTTAACGTCACCCAGTAACCTGGCTGGTAGGTCACCGGCAGGAAACGCTGATGGAATTCACGGAAGGTCGCGTCCGGGTCGATATCGCTAAACAGATCGGGATGCAGCCATTTGGCGATCATCTGAATGGCGACAAACTGGTACGGGCTGTCGTAGAACTGATGCCAGATGGCATGAGCATTGCCGTTGGTCGCCACCGGCAGGGTGCGGAACGCCGGGCGCGCCATCAGCGCAGTTAAACGCTGCGTTGCCAGGGTAAGATCGGCCCCCGGACCGACGCCCACCCAGCCGCCAGCGGTATTGTAGTTTTTCCAGTTAGCCCCGGTGACGATCACCACGTCCGGGCGCGAAGCGATAATCTGCTCCGGGTTCAGCGTGCCGAATGTGCCTGGGATCAGCCCTTTGGCAATATTGGTCCCACCGGCCACTTCGACCATCCGGCCGAAATTCTCGTCACCGAATGACATACAGCACTCTTCGGTATACCCCCCGGCGCGATCAAGCATCACCTTCGGACGCGGGCCCTGATAGTTTTTCAGTCGCTCAGTCACAATATCAATCTGCTGCTGGCGGAAAGCGATGATCTCTTCCGCACGCGCGGGTTTGCCCACCAGCTGTCCCATAATGCGGATACTTTTCACCGCATTCTCAAACGGCTTTTCACGGAAGTCGATAAACACCACGGGAATACCCAGTTTGGCGAGCTTTTCCGTGAGCTTAGACTCATCGGTGGCTGCTTTTGACTCCAGGTTCATCAGCACCAGATCGGGCTTCAGGGTCAGGGCCTGCTCAACGTTAAACGTGCCATCTTTGGCACCGCCGAAGGTCGGCAGAGCGGTGATTGACGGGTATTTTTTGGCGTAAATCTGATAGCTGTCGAAATCGGCTTTCGGCAGATCGTCGCGCCAGCCCACCACACGCTGGAACGGCGCGTCGGTGTCAAAAGCGGCCAGCAGATAGATCTGCCGCCCTTCCCCGAGGATCACCCGCTTCACCTCAGATTTAATTTCCACTTTACGGCCGCTGACGTCTTCCACCACAAACGGTGCCGCCATCAGGCTGGAGGAGATCATTAAGCTCCCCATCAGAATCACTGCTTTACCCCAGAATGTCATCGCACTCTCCACAAAGGAAATAATTATTATTCTCAATCTCAGAATTGCGCAGGAATGCTACGACGGCAGGGAGGTCATTACAAGATGTGTCAGAAAATTTTGCCTGAGCCGCACTGATGGGCTCAGACATTCCTCTCAGAAGGAGAACCGGTAGAACTTTGTATCTACGGCCATTAACGGGAAGCGTGCAGGCAGGTCGCCGGGCGGAATATCGACAAAGCCATTTTTTTCATAAAAACGGTGGGCCGCCAGAAATTTTGCTGTCGTCCCCAGAAAGATCTCCATCACACCGCGATCGCGGGCGTGCATCATCAGCGTATTGAGCAGCGCAGAAGCCACCCCCCACTCCCGGCCACGGTATGGGGCAGCCACAAACATTTTGCGCAGGGCCGTTTGCTGCTGGCCGATATCCTTCAGACCGATACATCCGACGACCCGGTCATCAATCTGCGCCAGCCAGAAATCCCCGTTCCCCTGCTGATAAAATTTTTCAATCTCACTCAGATCTGGCTGCTGCTCTGCGGTGATCGCAATGCCGAACTCCTGATTCTGGATCGGCAGGATTAGCTGTACCACACCCGGCTGATACGTTGCCCGGTAACGCTGAATAGTCACAAGCTCGGTAGGCATCATCTCTGGCTCCGCTGGGATTAACATACGGTGTTACTGGTGGGTTCAATCTATCGCTTTTATTCCCGCTTTGGCGAATGAATAATCATCAGCTTAAAGATGAAATTCTCGCTGGCTCTTTTCCTATCCGCTCACTGCCGCCGCTTAGAAATCATAGTAAATCGACAGCCAGGTCTGGTCCGGATCATGATCAGAGGTGGCCGTGAAGGTGTGTTCCAGATAAACAGAGAAACCGTAGGCCAGCTGCGTTACAACGCCCAGATACTCATGGTTAGCATGATAATCGCCACTGCCGCGCAGCCGCAGGGTATCGGCAGCCACATAAGGCTGGATCGATGCCAGCCAGGGTTTGTTGATGGGAAAGGTATACCCGGCAAACGCTTCCAGCCCGTAGCCACTGCCGGCAAAATAGTGTTCCGTACGCTGCTGTTTTTTTGCCGGAACAAAGTTATGGGTCCAGGTCGCAGTACTGACTAAATACCAGTTTCCCGGTTGCCAGGTAGCGGCAACACCTGAAAACTGCTGGCGATAACTTCGCTGTGCACCACCGCTGTTTTTCACCACGGCATTCGTCTGGTTCCAGCTGGCGCTGAGCACTAGCGCTTTGGCCGCCTGATAATCCAGGCCCAGCCCGGAGCCGTGTTTACGCCGGTAGTACTGATCATCATCCAGCACAATATCATCCTGCGGCAGCAACCAGTCAGCATACAGGGTATAGGCACCCAGGGTCGTGGTGTACTTCATGCTGTTACGCGGACGATCACCGCCATCGACATTTTTACTGATGCCACTGCCGTTAGGCCCGGCGAAAGCATCGTTATCCCAGACATCGCTTTTCACGCCGATGGTATCGTAGTAAACACCGTACTGATGGCCAAAGGTCAGCGTACCGAAACGGTCGTCCTGGATGCCGCCATACATTTTACGCTGGCTTGACCAGTCAGCCTGATGATCATAATGGTGCTTCAATCCTAATGCGTGGGCGGTATCCAGACCCAGCGAATAGAAGCCAATGATGGATGTTCCCGGCCTGAGCAGGTAATCAGCGCTGAAGCGAAAACGTGAACCGCCATCGTGTCCACCATGGTTATCCGGGCCCCGGTTCCAGATAAACTCGGGCCGGACGCTACCGCTCATTTTCAGGCTGAGCGGAGCGAGAACAGGATCCTGAAAGGTATTCTTTTTCAGCAGATTCACGTCTGCCTGAGCGGCGGGCGAAAGCAGGGCCAGTACACTAAAGCGGATAAATATTCCGCTAAACGATGAGTGAGATAACATCAGTCTGCTCCTTAGAGCTTGTCTGTCAGACCCACTGAATACCCTGTTCTGTTCACCTCGCTTTGTTCACCTTGTGCGCTTTTGGCACGGTATTCGTGCTTTTTAACCTCCCCTGGCGGAATTTTTACCGCAGTAAATACGAAACAAACGTGCCAGTTCTGCCCCCATTGGTGTCAGCGTGGTGTCCTTACGTTGAATTAAATAAAACGTGGCATGGGGCAACGGTTCCTTAATGTTCAGCGCCACCAGCTGATTGCCCAGGATCGGGTCACCGATGACATCGCTGGAGAGAATGCTGACAAAATCACTCTGCGCAATCAGGCTGGTGCAGGCCATAAACGTTTCACAGGTGACGCTGATTGCCGGGGCCATGCCCATATCATGTAACAGGTCATGCAACAGACGATAGTAGCTGCCGCGCGGTGTTGGCATGGTCCAGTCACAGTGCTGCAGTTCCGCCAGCGAAGTGACGTGTTCGCAGGGATGCCCCTTACGCACGACCACCTGATATTCACGCTCCATCAGCCGTTCATAACTCAGCTCGCTGTCGAGATGGCCGGGGTAGGAGGTATTGATCGTAAAGTCCAGTTCGCCCTGGCGCAGTTCAGGGATCATCGACACCAGCTGCCCCTCGACAATACGGATCTTCACGTTCGGAAACTGGCGTCGGAACTGGGTGATCACCGGCGGCATCAGGGTGCGTGCAATGCTGCCCCCGACGCCAATATTGACCGTGCCGCCCGCCAGCCCTAACCGCTGCTGAATATCCTCCTGCGCGACGCGCAGCTCTTCTATGATCAGGCTCGCATGTTGGAAAAAGTTATCACCGATTTCGGTCAGAGCCACCCCCTGACTGCGGCGAACGAACAGCCTTGCGCCAAGGACGTCTTCTAGCTCCTGAATCGATTTAGTCAGCGCGGGCTGAGACAACCCTGCGGCACGGCTGGCGGCGCGAATACTGCCGTGGCGGGCGACGTCGACAAAAGCACGTAGCTGGTGCAGTTTGATGGATGCGGGCATCGGATCTCCTGTTGGTGATAACCAGCGATTATCAGTCACAAGATATTGTCATCTTCTGCCGGGGGATTCCATTGTGTAGAACAGAAAGAAATCACCCGGAAATAACGATGCTTAACCAGAAGGATGACCCCATGCACCAGGCTATTGCTGAGTTTGTGAAAGAGATTGCCCCCCGTCTGCAGGAACAGCGCCGCGATCTGCATAAGTACGCTGAATCGGGCTGGCTGGAGTTCCGCACCGCTACGCTGGTGGCTGCTGAACTGCATCGCTTAGGCTATCAGCTCACGTTAGGTAAAGACGTGGTGAAGGCCGGGGCGCGAATGGGGTTACCCACGCCCGAGGTGCTGGCATTTCACGAGCAGCGGGCGCTGGAACAGGGTGCGCTGCCGGAATGGCTTCCGCACTTCTCCGGCGGATTCTGTGCCATTGTTGCCACGCTGGCAACCGGACGCCCCGGCCCGGTGATGGCGTTCCGCGTCGATATGGATGCGCTGGACGTCATTGAAAACCAGACCCGGGAGCACCGCCCTTATGCTGAAGGCTTTGCTTCTGCGAACCCGGGCATGATGCACGCCTGCGGCCACGACGGCCACACCACCATTGGTCTGGGGCTGGCTCAGGTGCTGAAGCAGTTTGAAACGGAGCTGATCGGCACCATCAAGCTGATCTTCCAGCCCGCCGAGGAAGGCACGCGCGGGGCGAAGTCGATGGTGGAAGCGGGCGTGGTCGATGACGTCGATTTCTTTACCGCTATTCACATTGGCACCGGCGTACCGGCCGGGGAACTGGTGTGCGGAAGCGATAACTTTATGGCGACCACCAAGCTCGATGTCAGTTTCCGTGGCAACGCCGCCCATGCAGGGGCACGTCCGGAAGAAGGCAGCAACGCCCTGCTGGCGGCCGCGCAGGCGACGCTGGCGCTGCATACGCTGACCCAGCACAGCGGCGGCAGCGCACGCGTCAACGTCGGCGTATTGCAGGCAGGCACCGGGCGCAACGTGGTTGCGGATCGTGCCACGATGAAGGTGGAAACGCGCGGGGCGACGAATGAAATTAATGACTTTATCTATCAGCGCGCGCTGCAAACCCTTGCCGGTGCTGCCGCGATGTACGGCGTTGAGCATCAGGTCACGCTGATGGGCGCAGCACGCAGCAGCCAGCCGACCGCCCCCTGGGTGCGTTACATCCGCCATCAGGCGCAGCACATCCCGGAACTGACCTCGCTGGTCGACACGCGCGGTATGGCGGCCGGTTCGGAAGATGCCACTTACATGATGGAACGGGTGAAGCAGCACGGTGGCCAGGCCTCTTACATCATTTTCGGTACCGACCTGAGCGCCGGGCATCACAACGAAAAATTCGACTTTAATGAGCAGGTGATGGCCGTGGCGGTGAAAACTCTCGCCCTGATTGCTCTGCATATCGCTGAATTCGAGCCGGAGGCGTGATGAACACGGAAATAAATGACTTTGTCGCGGACTACATCGACCAGCATCAGGCGCGGTTCAGTGCGTTAAGCGACGCCATCTGGGATCGGCCTGAAACGCGCTTTACCGAAACCTTCGCCGCCGGGTTGCTCTCCACTGCGCTGGAGCAGGAAGGGTTCCGCATTGAACGGGCAGCGGGAGGTATCGATACCGCCTTTATCGCCAGCTACGGCAGTGGCCAGCCGGTGATCGCCCTGCTGGGCGAGTATGACGCCCTGGCGGGACTGAGCCAGCAGGCGGAGTGCAGCACGCGCACTCCGCTGGTGGCAGACGGCAACGGACATGGCTGTGGCCACAATCTGCTGGGTACCGCCGCGCTGGCCGCCGCCTGTGCGGTCAAAGCGTGGCTGCAACTGAACGGCACCCCGGGCACGATTCGCTTTTACGGCTGCCCCGGCGAAGAGGGCGGCTCCGGGAAAACCTTTATGGTTCGCGAAGGACTGTTTGACGACGTCGATGCCGCACTGACCTGGCACCCGGAGGGCTTCAGCGGTATGTTTAATACCGCCACACTGGCCAATATTCAGGCGGCATTTCATTTCAGCGGCGTGGCGTCCCACGCGGCCAACGCGCCCCACCTCGGGCGCAGCGCGCTGGATGCAGTGACCCTGATGAATACCGGCGCGAACTTCCTGCGCGAGCACATTATTCCCGACGCCCGGCTGCACTATGCCGTGACCAACAGCGGGGGCAGTTCCCCCAATGTGGTGCAGGCAGAGGCGGAGGTGCTCTATCTGGTGCGCGCCCCGCAGCTCGATCAACTCCAGGATATTTACCAGCGGGTGACCGATATCGCCCGGGGGGCCGCCCTGATGACCGGGACGGAGATGAGCGTACGCTTTGAGAAAGCCTGCTCCAACTATCAGCCCAACCGCGCGCTGGAAAAGCTGATGTATGCCCGTCTCTGCCACTTTGGCCCGCCTGATTACAGCGCGGAAGAACGCCAGTTTGCCGCCGGGATCCGCCAGACGCTGAGCGCCGACGATCTGCGCAATGCCCGGCTGAACGCCGCGCGAACCGGGGGATCGGCGGGCGGCGAGTGGGCCGCCGCGCTGGGCGATCGCGTGCTGATGGACAGTGTGGCACCTTACTGCGCCAGTGAAGAGGTGCTGTACGGCTCGACTGACGTCGGTGATGTCAGTTGGGTGGCCCCGACCGCACAGTGCTTCACGCCCTGCTTTGCCTTCGGCACGCCGTTGCACAGCTGGCAGCTGGTGGCCCAGGGCCGCACCTCCGTCGCACACAAAGGCATGTGTCTTGCAGGCAAGACCCTGGCCGCAACCGCGCTGGCGTTGTTCAGCGAGACCAGCCTGCTGGCAGAGGCCAGGCAGGAGTTCCGCCGCCAGCGTGCGGAGCAGCCCTATCGCTGCCCGATCCCGGCAGGAGTCATACCCACGCCGCTGGCGTAGCGATACCCGACAGAACCGGAGGCCTGGCTCGATCCCGGCCCCGTTAAAAAAACAAAACGCAAACAACGACATAACGACGACAAGGCATAGGGTGAATACCAATGAGCGAGACAACGGCAGCGAACAAAAGCCCGGGAAGGATCTTTTACTGGATTGAACGCATCGGCAACAAGGTGCCTAATCCGTTTCTGTTATTCGTCTATCTGATTGTGGTGCTGATGGTATCGACCGCACTGCTCTCCTGGTTCGGTGTGGCGGTGAAAAACCCGGCCAGCGGCAACATGGTGGAGGTTAAAAACCTGCTGAGTGTCGCGGGCATCCAGTGGATCCTGCCGAATATTATCAAGAACTTCAGCGGCTTTGCTCCGCTGGGTTCGATCCTCGCGCTGATGATCGGGGCCGGGCTGGCAGAGCGTACCGGGCTGCTGCAGGCGCTGATGAACAAGATGGCCTCCTTTGTCAGCGCCCGCTATGCCAGCTATATGGTGCTGTTTATCGCCTTCTTCAGCCATATCTCCTCCGATGCCGCGCTGGTGGTGATGCCGCCGCTGGGGGCGCTGATGTTTATCGCCGTTGGCCGCCATCCGGTTGCCGGGCTGCTGGCGGCGATTGCCGGCGTCGCCTCCGGTTTTACCGCCAACCTGCTGATCGTCACGACCGATGTGCTGCTCTCCGGGATCAGCAGCGAGGCGGCCAAAGCAGTCAGCGATACGGTTCACGTCAGCGTAGTGGATAACTGGTTCTTTATGGCCAGCTCAGTGATCGTGCTGACCGTTGCCGGGGGGCTGCTCACCGATAAATTCGTGGAGCCGCGTCTGCCCGCCTGGCAGGGTAACAGCGAAGAGAAGCTGGCCAGTCTGACCCCCCTGCAGAACCGTGGCCTGCTGATGAGCGGGCTTTCGGCGCTGATTTTTATCGGTCTGGTGGCGCTGATGGTGGTACCGGAGGGGGCCATGCTGCGCGATCCGGCCAGCGGGTCGATTATCCCGTCGCCGTTTATTAAGGGCATCGTCCCGCTGATTATTTTGTTTTTCTTTGTGGTGTCCATCACCTGGGGCGTGGCGACGAAGCAAATCAAACGGCCCGATGATATTCCCGCCCTGCTGATTGAACCGATGAAAAGTATGGCCGGATTTATCGTCATGGTGTTCCCGCTGGCCCAGTTTGTGGCGATGTTTAACTGGAGCAATATGGGGACGTTTATGGCGGTGGGGCTGACCGACCTGCTGGAGCAGATGGCGATGACCGGAGCCCCGGCGTTTATCGGGCTGATGTTCCTGTCCGCGTTCCTCTGTATGTTTATTGCCAGCGGTTCGGCCATCTGGTCGATTCTCGCCCCGATTTTCGTCCCGATGTTTATGCTGCTCGGCTTTCATCCGGCCTTCGCCCAGATGATTTTCCGCATTGCCGACTCGGCCGTTTTGCCGCTGTCACCCATGTCACCGTTTCTGCCGCTGTTCCTCGGCTTTCTGCAGCGCTACCGCAAAGATGCCCAGCTCGGGACGTATTACACCTTGATTATGCCTTACCCCCTGGTGTTTTTTGCCGTGTGGATTTTGCTGCTGCTGGCATGGTACGCACTGGGTCTGCCGATTGGTCCCGGCGTCTATCCGTCCATGCCGTAATCCTGAGGGGGCTCCTTTCCAGGGGGGTGCCCCCGCCTGAACGCTTAAAAATCATAATAAAAGGTCAGCCATGTGGTGTCCGGCTGATTATCGCTGGTTGAGGTAAAGGTATGTTCAAGAAAAAAAGATACACCGTAGGCCACCTTCACATACGCACCAAGGTAGAGGCGGTCGGCATGAAAATTTTCGTTCCCTTTTAACCGTAACGTATCGGCAGCCAGATAAGGCTGTATAGAGTGAAGCCACGGCTTCCCCAGCGAAAAGGTATAGCCAATAAAACTCTCCAGACCATAGCCATGATTGGCGAAATAGTGCTCAACGTTTTTCCTGCCGTTAACCGGTACATAGTGCCGGTACCAGGTGGCGGTGCTCACCAGCGTCCAGTTGCCGGGCAACCACCTGACGACACCCCCGCTAAAATTCTGGTGGTAACGCCGACGTCCCCCCCGGGTGTCGCTGATGGTGGCATTGGTCTGATCCCAGACCGCTCCCAGTGTCAGATCCTTTCGCATCTGATAATCAACCCCCATCCCCTCACCGCTGTGACGCTGGTAATACTGGTTACCGCCTAACGGGGCGTGATGCTGGGGCAGCAGATAATCCGCATACAGCGTGAATTTACCCAGTGAATGGCGGTATTTAAAGGAGTTACGCGGGCGATCGCCCCCGGTAAAGTTTCCGTTGATGGCAATCCAGTCGGCATCCGCATGACCGTCATTATCCCACAGGTCACTTTTCCCCCCGATGACATCATGGTAGACACCGTGCTGGTGACCATAGGTAAGCTGGCCATAGCGCTCCACCTTTATTCCGCTAAATAACTGACGCTGCATATCCCAGTTTTTTGTGTGGTCATAATGATGTTTTATCCCCAGCATATGACCAAAATCCACGCCCCAGAGATAGCGCCCCACAAGGCTAACGACCGGCGTTAACTGGTAACCGACCGTAAAGCGAAAGCGTGATCCGCCGTCATGACCACGCCGTCTCACATCATCCTTGTGCGTCTGATCCCAGACAAACTCAGGGCGAATGCTGCCGGCAATCTTCAGACTCAGCGGTGCCAGTAACGGATGGCTGAAGGTGTTTTTTTTGATCACGTTGATCTCTGCCGTCGTTTTTGAGCTCCACAGGCTCAGTGCGAGGAAATACAGCGGCAAACCTGCCACTTTTTGAAGCGATGTCATAGAGGTGACTCCGTAAGCATGGGTAATCATCTCTTCTGCTTACAGAGTACATCTGATCAAATTTTAACCAAAACAGCGTAACCGCAGCCGGCGTTTACAGGGTGGGATTTGCATCACATTTATTTAACACTAAATAAACATTTTTATATCATTTCACTGTCGCTGTCATGGACTCACCGGTTACGCCTGCCACGGCAGCACGCCACGATGGCGCCGCGCCAGCCAGGACGCCACCAGCATCAGGGCGACCACCAGCAGGATCATCAGGCAGCCGACCGCCGCCGCCAGCGTTGAGGAACCGCCTTCATCCAGAAAAACAATTGTCGGGCCGAGCGTCTGCGTATTCGACGTCACCAGCAATATCGACACCTGGATTTCATTCAGCGCGGTAAGGAACACCAGAATCGCCCCGGCAATCGCTGAGGGGGCGACCAGTGGCAACACAATATCCCGCATACGCCGCAGGAAACCCGCCCCCGCCAGTTGGGCCGCTTCGTCCAGTGAGCGCTCAATGCGGGCAAAGCCGGCCAGGGTTGGGCGCAATACCAGCGCAAGAAAATTAGAGAGGTAGGCCGCAAGGATAATCCACACCGTACCGTAAAGGCTGACGTTCACCAGCGGCAGCGGCTTCAGGAAGAACAGCAGCGCGGCGATCCCCGTTACCACGCCAGGTAACGCAAAGGCCAGCTCACTGGAGAGGTGCAGTACACGCACCAGCCGGCTGCGTCGCCAGCTGAGGAAACAGGCCATAAACAGCGCCATCACGGTCAGGATGCACACCGCCAGCAGCGTTAATCCCAGGCTGGTGAGAAACGCGTGGCGGACAGCCGGGTAGTCAAACAGCGCATTGCGGTAATTGACCAGCGTCAGCGACTGCATGTTCAGCGTCTGGCCGAACCCCTGGGTCAGCGAGGTGGTCAGCAGCGCCGACAGCGGCAGCAGCAGGATCAGCACCATCAGCAGCCAACTGGCGCACTCCACGGGCAGACGCCAGCGGCCGAGAGACTGGGTGAACGGCTGGGTGCTGCCGTTGACGCGCACGTCGCGTCGCCCGCCAAGCAGGCTGCTGACCAGCATGCCGCCCAGGGTGATCGCCGCCAGCAGCAGCGACAGTACCGCCATATCCGGCAGCGCACCCGGGCCGGTGGTGTTGAGCTGCTGATAAACCAGAGTGATCAGCGTCGGCACGCGCCCCGGAATGCCCAGCATCGCCTGAATACCAAAATTCCCGGCGGCAGCGACAAATGACAGTGCCGCCCCGGCAAAGATAGCCGGACGTGCCAGTGGCAGCACCACGGTCAGCAGCACGCGCAGCGGGGAGGCCCCCGTGATCCGCGCTGCCTCGACCAGTTCGGCGGGCAGCCGCTGCAGCCCGGCACGTACCGCCAGGAACACCAGCGGTGCATTATGCAGTCCGAGGAGAAGAATAATCCCGCCCAGCGAATAGAGCGGCGGTGACCCCCCGCGGTCCACCGGCAGACCCAGCGCCGCCAGCCACTGCACAAGCAGACTGGAGGGCGACAGCGCCTGTACCCAGGCCAGCGCAGTCACCTGCGGTGGGATCATCAGCGGCAGAATAAAGGCAAAGACCCAGGCGGACTTTGCACGCATAGAACTGATCGCCACCAGCCATGCAGCCAGGGTACCGAGCAGCAGCGCCAGTGCCGTCGAGGCCAGGGCAATCATCAGCGTGTTGCCGGTGGCACGCAGCACGCGCGGCGTTGCCAGCAGACCGGACAGTCGCTGCATGTCCGGTACGCCCTGCGGTGCCACCGCCGCCCAGACCAGCCTCACCAGCGGCGCGACGGACAGCAGCCCAATCACCAGCGCCAGCAGCCACAGCACCCAGCGTTCACTGCCGGGCCAGCGGCTCCACGGCGTTCTGGGGAGACGGCGCGTCAGAGAGGGCAGCACGCTCATGTCTTATCCGCCGAAGATTTCAGTGAACTGATCGCGTACCTGTTTATCGTCGGCCACCGCCTTATCGCTGTCCAGCGTCAGCAGCTTAATGCTGTCAAACGGCGCAAAGCCTTCCGGTGCCGCAACGCGTTTGTCGATCGGGCGGTTACCCTGCCGGGCGACCAGCTGCTGACCTTTTTCTGACAGCATAAAGTCAACGAAAGCTTTCGCGGCCGCCACATTGTGGGCACCTTTCAGGATCGCCACGGGTTCAGTGACAAACGACACCCCTTCCTGCGGATAAACCAGATCGACCGGCGATCCCTGTTTTTTGGCGCGGATCAGATCGGCATCGGTGATCACCCCGTACTTCGCCATCCCGCTGGCCACCGCTTTCAGTGCCGGACCGTTACCCCCTTCCGGCGTGATGCCGTTGGCCGCCAGCTTTTTATAGAATGTCCAGCCGATGGACGGCGTGCCGATTGCCGTGTGCAGATGATACAGGGCCGCTCCGGAATAAAGCGGGCTGGGGACCGCCACCTGCCCGCGGTTCTCCGGGTCGGTCAGGGCCATCCAGCTGTTGACCGGTTTCGCCTTCTGCGTGTTATAGCCGATCACCGTGGCGATAATTTTGGTACCGAACCAGGTCTTATCCTTGTCATAAAAGTTCGGGCTGATATGGCTGACCGGCGCCTGCGGATACGCCATCAGTTGGCCCTCTTTCTTCAGTGCGCCGAGGTTGATGGAATCGGCCACCAGCAGAACGTCTGCTTTCACATCGCCGCTCATCATTTCCGTGCGCAGGACGTTCATCAGTTGCGTGGTGCCGTTACGCGTCCACTGCACCTCTATTCCGGGGTTAGCGGCTTTAAACGCATCAATGGTCTGCTGGGCAATTTCCGGTGCCTGTGAGGTATAGACCACCAGCCTGCTATCGGCGGTAGCGGTGAGGGAAGAGAAGCCAGTAAGCAGAGCCAGAACCGTTATCGTGCTACGCATATCCCTGAGATCCTTAAGGTAATGAAAGAAAAATTAAGCAGGAATGACCCAGCCGTCGATCGCCACCAGCTTCAGACGGTCGCCCGTCTGCCACAGCGGTTCATCGGTCAGCATCAGGGTCAGGCGGTTCTGCGGATCGGCCTCCGGGGCGATCTCCAGCTGGCGGTAGCCGCCCCGGTAGATCACCCGCTGGATGGTGCCCCAGAAACCAGTTTGATGTTCTTCAGCCAGACGCAGGTCAGCCGCATGGAGGCAGATTTTGCCGGACGGCAGAACCGCCTGCTGCGGGCTGGCTCGCAGTGCGATGCGCTGGCCATACAGGGTGACCCAGGCGCTGCCCTGGCCATCCGGTTCGACATCGCTGACCGTGACAACGCGGCCATCATCAATAAACCGCGCCACCATTTCACAGGCAGGCTGGCGATAAAGGGTCTGCGGGCTGGCGAACTGCATCACACGTCCGGCCTGCATCACCACAATCCGGTCGGCCAGTGCCATCGCTTCGTGTTGATCGTGAGTGATATACAACAGCGTGGCACCGGAGTGCTGGTGGAAGCGGGTAAATTCCTCTTCCATCGTGGCACGCAGATGGACATCGAGATTGGCCAGCGGCTCATCCAGCAGCACCAGCTGCGGGCGGGTGACCAGGCAGCGGGCCAGCGCCACACGCTGACGCTGACCACCGGAGAGATCGGCGGGTTTGCGTCCGGCCATTCCCGCCAGCCCTACCTGCAGCAGGGCGGCGGCCACGCGCTGCTGTCGCAGGCTGGGCGCCATCCCTTTCACTTTCAGGCTGTACTCCACGTTCTCTGACACTGACATATGTGGCCACAGGGCATAGTTCTGAAAGACGATGCTCAGGTCGCGCTGCTCCGGAGGCAGATGCTGCCCGGGGGCGCTGTAGCAGCGTTCCCCCACCACGATGGTGCCGGCATCCGGCGTTTCAAAACCGGCCAGGGTGCGCAGCAGCGTGGTTTTGCCACAGCCGGAGGGGCCGAGAACCGCAATAAACTCGCCGTGCTCTATGCGCAACGAAACGTCGCGCAGCACCGGCTGCGTGCCAAAAGATTTACACAGGTTGTCGATCAGGATCTCAGACATGGATACGGCGCGTCTCCGTTGGTAACAGCAACGGGTTAAAACATACTGAGCGCAGATGACAGACAGGTGACAAGGCGGGAGCCTCACCCGTTATTGACCGCCCCGCACCGGGATAAGGATGAGCCGGAACAGCAGGTCTGCCCCGGAAATAAAACAGCTGGCGGGATCGCAGGGGCCGATCTTCTTTTTTGATCGACCCGTAAAGGCTAGCCGACGATCGGGGTCTTGGTTTTATTCAGCGCGTTCATAAAGGCCTCATCCAGATGCAGATGCTGCTTTACCAGCGCCGGTGGTGTCAGGGCCAGCCACTGATTAAGCGACAGGTCTGCATAGTAATCGCTTTTAAACAGCTCTAAAAACCGCAGCGGCTTATCCCCGGTGTTTTCAATATAGTGCCCCATGGCAAAGGGAACATAGCCCACATCCCCCGCGCGAAAATCGAAGGTCCGCGCCTCGCCCGAGGAGGCAAATACCCCCATGCGCCCCTGCCCTTCCAGATAGTACTGCCATTCGTCGTTATTGGGATGCCAGTGCAGTTCGCGCATCGCCCCCGGCTGCAGTTCTACCAGTGCAGCGGCCACGGTTTTGGCGATTTTAAAATTGGAGGAGTCGGTAATGCGCACCGTACCGCCTTTCAGCGTCATGGGTTTTTGCGCCATCATGCGGTGGCTGAACTGCAGCGTGGAACGTTTAGCGCCAGCCATCGCATCGGCACTGAGCGCCCCCGGCACCTGACCGGCGAAGATATACTCATCGGACGGTGACGGCAGCGAGCTGAAGGTGCTGGCAGGGACACCAAAGTTTTTCGCCAGCACCTCCGGGGGAATATGTTTGAACCAGTCGCTGAGTAAGAAGGTGCTGTCCTCATCAAAGTTACCGTCGTCGAAGGCCAGCAGGAACTCGCAGCCGTCCGGTCCCAGTCCCTGAATGGAGTGCGGCATACCAGACGGGAAGTACCACAAATCACCGACACCGACGTCATCCACAAACCAGCCGCCGTTGGTGTCCAGAGCAGTAATGCGGGCCTTGCCGTAAAGCATATAGGCCCACTCTCCCTCCTTATGCCAGTGCAACTCGCGGATACCGCCGCTGTTCAGCCGCATATCCACTCCGGCAATGGTGGTAGAGATCCCCAACTCACGCTGCGTCACCTGGCGGGTCCAGCCGCCAGTGCCCTTGCGCACATGGGCGTCGCTAAAGGAGAAACGTAAGTTAGGCAGTGTGCCACTGTCGGTCGATGGCGGGTTCACAATATCCGGATTTTCCGCTTCACGGGTGGGGTCGTGCGGGCCGGGATCCGTGCCGCCCATATTCCCGTTGACAGGCCGTGCAGCGGGCTGTTCGTGGGCGTGAACCTTACCGGCAGCCAGTGCCACGGTGCCTCCGGCGGCAAAAGCCATAAAACGGCGACGTGAAAGAGGATTCATCGCGGAATTTCCTTATGTCAGTCAAAAAATGGACAACACCTACGGCACACCGATGCCGACAATTGATAAGATTAGGTGATGATTTTTTGCCCTTCCAGCGGAATACCTGCCGGAAAATAAGGGAAATGTAAGCAGGGATCCATCAGCGATTTTAATCACATGAGGGTTAATAACACCTCTAACACAAACATTTAATCGATAAATTCAACGCCGTTGACGATCTGTTTCCATCAGGACGTCGGAAAGGCACAAAACAGCGGTAAGATATTAAAATTATTTATCGACGCCATTACGTGCGAAGACATACCTCGTTACAGCCGATAACGCATGATTGCTTTATACGGCGCGCCCGGTTACCGCCTAGAATAAGGTTAATCGTTCCTCCTTCCTGCCCTCTGAATAAAGGCTGTTATGAACATCGATTCGGATATTACCTTTCGTAAACTGGAAATTTTCATCGCCTTTATGCAACTGGGCAATCTGGCGCGCACCGCCGATGCCCTGCGGATCAGCAGCGTCAGCGTACACCGGGCCTTGCACAGCCTGGAAGAGAGCGTGCGCTGCCCGCTGTTTATTCATAAAGGTCGCAATCTGGTGCCGCTGCCGGCGGCGCATACCCTGTGGGAATACAGTCAGGAAGCGCTGGATATGATGTCACGCGGGGTGGAGGAGACACGAAAAACGGCCGGCGTAGGCCAGGGAAGAATACGCCTTGGCACCCTCTATTCACTGACGCTGGAAACCATCCCACAGTTGATTATGGGCATGAAATTACGCCGCCCGGACCTGGAGATGGAACTGACCATGGGTTCAAATCAGATGCTGACGGCGCGGCTGGAAGAGGGCACGCTGGATGCCATTCTGATTGCGGTTGCCCCCGGCGATCTCGACCACGGTCGCTTTGAGAGCCTGCCGCTGTTTGACGATGACATTTTCCTTGCGGCCCCGGCGGCGTCAGGCCTTGATACCAGTTTCCCCGCCGATCTGCGTGACTTTCGTCAGGAAAAATTTGTCTCACTGGCGGAAGGTTTTGCCACCTGGCAGGGGTTCCAGGAGGCCTTTAATATTGCCGGCTATGAGCCAGACATCGTCACCCGGGTTAACGATATTTTCTCTATGCTGAGTCTGGTTCAGGCGGGTGTCGGCTATACGCTGCTGCCGGGCAGGATGAAACGCGTGTATGAAAATTCAGTGCAGTTGCTCAGGCTGGCACAGCCTTATCAGATGCGTCAGAACATCGCCATTGTCTTTGAGCGCAACCGCGAACACGATCCGAACCTGCTGGCGCTGGTCGCTGAGGGCCGTATGTACAGCCGCCAGCGCCTGCTGACTACGACGCCGCCCTGAGACGCTCTGCCAGACGACGCACCAGCAGCTCGCCGCTCTGTTCCAGTGACACCGCCTCCCCCGAACAGCCACAAAATGCCACGCGCGTCAGACCGGTCAGCGTGGCGCCGGGCGGCATCTCAATCGCCAGCCGGACCTCGCGTTCGTTGGCCGCCACCATGGCCTCATGCCAGCGCACGGTACGCGCCATATTGTTCGCCAGATCGTCGGCTATCTGCTCTGGCTGCCACAGCGCGCGGGCGGTGCTGCCACTCAGGTACGCACACGATGGCCGCGTCAGGCTCACCGAACGGAAGGCGTCGGCCAGTCTCGCCGCCGGTTCCGCCAGCAGTGCACAGTGTGAGGGGACGCTGACTGCCAGCCGGTGAATTTTCTGTGCTCCGGCGGCGCGGGCGCGGGTGGCCACAGCGCTCATCGCCGCCTCACTGCCGGCAATCACCATCTGCATCGGTGAATTAATATTAGCCAGCCAGCACTCACTGCCCAGCAGCGGCACAAGCTGCGCCTCTCTCAGACCGACAATCGCCGTCAGGCCATAACCTTCGGGGTAGGCCTCTTCCATCAGCGTGCCGCGCAGGGCCACCAGACGGACGGCATCGCTGAAGGGCAGTGCGCCGGCAACCACGGCTGCCGGAAAGGCGCCAATCGACAGACCACAGGTCATATCCGCGTCAATGCCCTGCCGGCGGAGTTCACGCGCATGCGCGACGCCGGCAATCAGCAGGCAGAGCTGGACAGCGCGGGTGTGTTGCAGTGCGGTCGCACCGTCCAGCTGACGTGCATCCTGCTGCAGGATCTCACTGGCCTCATCCAGCAGCGCCGCGCCGCCGGGTAACTGTTGCAGCATACCGGGGCGCTGTGCGCCCTGGCCGGGAAAAGAGAAGAGAATTTTCATGATGTTGCACTCCACGGCTGGGGGGTCATACGTGGTCCTGCGTTGGTTTTCAGCAGTACCTGCCCATCGCGCAACCATTCGTTTAAGGCAAAAGCGCCCCAGGGGGTTTCCACCTGCGTATCGGCCCGGCACGGCAGCTGGCTGACAAATGTCTGCCAGCGCCGCAGCGCCTGCTCCGCCAGCGGCTCAGGGCTGCGGATCAGCAGATCGAGATCGCTGCTGTCGTGCAGCACCGGAACCTCCGTAACCAGCGCGTAACCCACGCTGCCGGTGATCCCCCATGGCCACTCCCAGCGTTGCTGTGCCAGTTGGATCGCCGCCTGCACCGGCTGCTGGGAAACAAAGGGCGAGGCCAGCAGCCGTTCGGTCACGCTCAGCGCCTCCGGTGACAGCCTGCGGATAATACGCTCTGGTGCCACCCAGCCTGCGGCACGTCGATCGCGCCGCAGGCCACGCACGCCCACCGGAATGCGCCCATGCTGATCCTGGTCGCGACGCACCACCAGCGGCAGATCGCTGCGCCACTGGCTGGCGACCCACTCAGGCAGATCGCCCTCAAGGGCATCCGTTGTCTGGATCCAGATCAAATCATGTGGCGCAATGGTCATATTACATCCCGGCGGTAAGGGTGATAAACAGCGGTAACGTGATGATACACAACAGCGAACTGATCAGCAGCGTCGCCTCGGCATCCGGTGACTGTACGCCAAAGCGGTTGCCAAATACCACGCCAAAGAACCCGGCGGACAGCGCCACCATCAGGATCGCGGTGATCGCCACCTGACCGCTAATGCCGAAGGCGATCACCAGCCCCCAGGCGATAAACGGCTGGATCAACATGGTGGTGATGCTGGACAACACCACCACGCCGTTAATTTTCAGCTGGCGGGCCGACAGGATCACCCCGGTCAGGAACAGCGCACCGGCGGTGGCGGCTAACCCTAAGGGTTTGATGGCTGACAGCACCATGCCCGGCATGGAAACCCCCAGGACAGACAGCACCACCCCCAGCAGCGGCCCCCAGACAATCGGTTTGGTCACCGAACGCCACATCAGTACCGGCAGCATGCCGATCCCGGCGCTCGCGCCATCCCCTGCCGCCCGTGCTTTTTCCCTTTCCAGCGTCAGCAGACAGAAAGGCGTCATCAGCACTGAACCACAGGCAATCGAGACGGCAACCGACAGTGAGGTCGAGGCACCTTCACCCAGCACGCTGCCGAGGATCGGCAGGCCCAGCGCCGCATAGTTTGGCAGGGCGACGGTGAGCGTCAGCACTGCCGCATCCTGCGGAGACTTATGGAACAGCCGCGTGCTGATAAAATAGATCGCCGCATAGACAATCCACATCGCCAGCACCAGCACCAGAATCAAGGGCGACTGCTGGACAATACCGGCCCACGGCGTCTGCACCGTGGCGCTGAACAGCGCCGCCGGCAGGGCGAAATCCATCACAAAAATATTCAATAAAGAGACGTTTTTATTGTCCACCATCCCGGCTTTACCGGCGTAAAAACCCAGCAACATAATCACAAAGATAGGGGCAAGAGCATTAATAATTACATAAGTCATAACATCACCTGGTAGTTGAAGAGAGCACAGGCGCGATGATTATTATTTTTCAGGTGTTTATCGTCGGGTATGTCTGCCATACCCGACGACACCTGGCAGGTTGTCTTATGGCTCTTTATTGCTGGCGTGCACACTACCAGAGGCTGCGCATACGCTCCCTGACGGCTTTTGAACTGCGGCGGTTTTCCGCCTGCAGGCGGCACGTCAGGCCGGGATCGCGCCGGGCGGCTGCGAGAGCGTCCGTCAGCGCCTGCTGAACCTGCGCCACGTCGTCAGCCTCCGGGGCATCCGGCTGGCGGATATCCAGCAGCGACTCCAGCAGCCCAAGGGTGTGGTAGTTCCTGATGTCATAGGCCATCGGCGGAATGGTCTGTGCCAGTTTTTCCAGGGCCTCAACGCTGCGCAAGGTAATGCGCGCCGCCGCCTCTTTGCCCATGGCGTGGATCAGCACGCCACTGTCGTTGAAGGCGATCAGCCGGTTGGCCTGGTAGCCGTGGGCGAGGAAAGCCCCGGACATCGCTTTACCGACGATCAGCCCAATCACGATGTGCCCGGCCAGACGCGCCTCGGCGTAAGCGCCTGCTGCTGCTGCCAGCGCCTGATGAATGCCAAAAGCCTCTTCACGGCGTCCGTACGCCTGGCTCGGTACATCAATCACCGCGACAATTGGCCGCTTATGCGCGCTGGCCGCATCCTGCTCCACTGTTTCGTTAATGACTTTTGCCAGCGTCCAGCCTTCCAGCAGCCCGACTTCGCCCCGTGCGGCGCGGGGGTAATGGTTAGCGGCATCAGGCACCACGGCAATAAAACGGGCATCCTCGCCGTTCAGCTCACCGTCAGCCACCTGCACTGACGGGCATAATCCCGCCAGGCGGGTCGCCCCGGCAGTCAGCTGCTGAAGCCAGATTTCACCACGTCCTGTTGGCTGTTTCATTTGCGATCCTCCCCACTGAATAACGCTGTGATTTGTTGTGCATCGGCCTGCTGACGGGTATCAAACTGCGCCAGGCGCGGCAGGTAGTGCTGATAGCGACGCGAACGCGGCATCGCCGGGACGCCTTTTGCCAGCGCATCGCGCATCGCCTGTTTAATCGCCTGCTGACCATCGGCAACGAGGGCATCCACCAGGCCGCTACGGGCGCGCACTTCGCCCCCGGTCATGCTCCAGATAAACGGCCGGTCGCGGGAATCATACTCATCAATGCCCGCCTCCTGTTCAATGACCTGTGGGCCATTCAGGCCCAGCCGGGCTTCCCGGGTGACAATCAGGTAGCTGCACAGCCCGGCGGCAATCGACATCCCGCCGAAGCACCCTACCGTACCGGCAATAATGCCCACCACCGGGGTGTAACGACGCAGGTCAACGATGGCCGCGTGAATATCGGCAATCGCCGCCAGCCCGAGATTGGCCTCCTGCAGGCGCACGCCGCCCGTTTCCAGGCACAACACCGCGCGGGTTGGGATACCGTTGCGGTTATCTTCTGCCGCCAGTTCCAGCGCAGCGGCCATCTTCGCGCCGGAGACTTCGCCCATGCTGCCGCCCTGGAAACCGCCTTCAATGGCGATCACCACGGCAGGCTGGCCGTCGATGGTGCCTTTTGCCACCACCATGCCGTCGTCAGACTGCGGCACAATACCCTGCGCACCCAGCCACGGCGACATCATGCCGTCAAACGGATCAAGCAGTTCACGGAAGCTGCCGTCATCCAGCAGCAGGCGGGCGCGCTCACGCGCTTTCAGTTCAATAAAGCTGCTGTCATTACGCATCGGCTGCCTCCTCAAACACCTGTTCAATGCGGATGCGTGCCACGCCCGGGGTGGCACCAAAATCGTGAATGGTCATCTGGCCGGACGGTAATGCCCCGAAGCTGCTCAGGCGCTCAAATAACGCCTGCCAGCGTGGGCTGCTGTTATCCACGGAGGTGGTGATCGCCACGCGCAGTTCGTCTTTGTCATCAGCGACGTAGAGCACTTCCATATCGCCGGATCCCACCACGCCCGCCAGCGCTTTACCGCTGAGGTGGCGTGTAGCCGGAAAAGAAAAGGTTATCTGTTGCATAAGATCCTCGTAAAATTTGTTTCATCTGCGGGCAGACCGGAGACAGGCCTCGCCCGACAAAGCACCGGGTTACCCCACACAGACACGATCCAGGAACAGCGCCGCAGACAGCAGGTCAGCCGCACCGCCCGGTGAGGCGTTCAGTGCCAGCATCTGTGCATCAAGCTGCATAAGGGCCTGATAGCCGGCAGGCTGCTGCACGCCGCCCGCCGCCAGCACCGCGCGTGCGCCCTGCTGCATCGTCACCAGGCCCGCCATTCCGGCCCGCGACAGTACGCAGGTATCACTCAGTGACGTCATGATGGCCATCAGCGCATCCAGCCGGGCGGCGTCCACACCGGCGCCCTGCTGGCGGCTTTGCCACAGCTGCGGCAACGCCAGAGTGATCACATGAGGGAAACCCTGCCGGGCCTCTTCACGGGCACCGGGCAGACGGTAGCGTGAGCTGGCACGCTGGCCATTGCTGAACAGCTTCGGGGCAGCCTCATCCGGCAGCTGTGCCAGGCGGGCTGCCGTACTGACCACCTGCGTCAGGCTACCCATGCCGCCACACATCGACGCGGCAGAAACCAGCAGCCCCAGCGCCCAGATCGCTCCGCGATGGGTATTGACCCCACCGGTCTCCCGCATCATGACGGCTTCCCCGTCGCGTCCCAGCCGGCCTGCCGTCTGGCGCAGGGCGATATCCGCCGGGCGTCGCCAGCTTTGCAGCGCCATCTCACGAAACATCGGCGTCAGGCTGTGGGCAGACCGCTCCATCAGCGCCAGCGTCAAATCGTGATGCGCTCCGCTGCCGCGACGATCGACCAGCCCCGGCTTGGGCGTCAGCTTCGCTTCCATCAGCAGACAACGCGTGGCCAGTGCGGCCAGACGCTGCGCGTGACGTTCAGCAGGAGAGGCGGCGATCTGCCGCTGCAGGCTCATTACCAGCTCCTGAATTTAGCCGGTGGCTGATATAACCCGCCGGACCATTCGACCAGGTCAGCGACACTGCCGGCAGCCAGCAGAGAGCGGCGGGCATCGGTCCGGCGAATATCCAGATCTTCCGGGAAGGCGACTTTGCCTTCACGGCGCAGCTGTGTGACGCGCTTCGCATCCACGCCCAGCCCGATATCGGTGATACCGGCCACGGCGGCGACCATGGCACGCCGTTCTTCCAGCGACTTCGCCCGATAGAGGTAAGCAATCCCCTCTTCGGTCAGGACGTGGGTCACGTCGTCCCCGTAGATCATCACCGGAGCCAGCGGCATACCGGACGCTTTCGCCACGTCGACCGCTTCCAGCTTCTCGACGAAGGTCGGTTTTGATCCGGCCTGGAAGGTTTCCACCATCTGCACCACCAGCTTGCGGCCGCGTGCCATCGGATCGGGCTCATTGATCATCGCCAGCCAGGCGGGCGTTGCATGGCGTCGGCCGTGCGGGTCATGGCCCATATTCGGCGCACCGCCAAAGCCCGACAGACGGCCACGGGTGACCGTAGAGGAGTTGGCGTCACCATCGACCTGTAAGGTGGAACCGATAAACATATCGGCGGCGTACTGTCCGGCCATCTGGCAGAAGGCGCGGTTCGAGCGCATGGAGCCGTCAGCACCGGTAAAGAACACGTCCGGACGGGCGGCGACGTATTTTTCCATGCCCAGCTCACCGCCGAAGCAGTGCACGCTTTCTACCCAGCCGCTTTCAATCGCCGGGATCAGGGTCGGATGCGGGTTCAGCGTCCAGTGGCGGCAGATTTTGCCTTTCAGCCCCAGCTGTTCACCGTAAGTGGGCAGCAGCAGCTCAATGGCGGCGGTGTTAAAACCAATCCCGTGGTTCAGCGACTGCACCTGGTGTTCGGCGTAAATACCTTTGATCGCCAGCATCGCCATCAGCACGTGTTCCTGCTTGATCAGGCGTGGATCGCGGGTAAACAGCGGTTCGATAAAGAACGGCCTGTCAGCCACGACAACAAAGTCTATCCACGAGCCCGGGATATCCACACGCGGCAGGTCACATTCGTCGTCGACCAGTTCATTGACCTGAGCAATGACAATGCCGTCATGGAACGCGGCGGCTTCCACCAGAGCGGGAGTATCCTCGGTGCTCGGGCCGGTGTAGAGGTTACCTTTGCGATCGGCTTTGAAACCGGCGACCAGCGCCACGTTCGGGATCAGGTCAACGTACAGCCGCGAGTAAAGTTCGATGTAGGTGTGAATGGCCCCGATTTCCAGCTGCCCGTCTTCCAGCAGTTGCGAAATACGCAGGCTTTGCGTGCCGGAGAAGGAAAAGTCGAGCTTGCGGGCGATGCCCTTTTCGAAAATGTCCAGATGTTCGCTGCGGCCCACGCTTGGCATGATCATATGCAGATCGTGCAACTTTTTCGGATCAGCCTGCGCCAGCGATCGTGAGAGGAAATCCGCCTGCTTTTGGTTGTTCCCCTCCATAACGACGCGATCGCCGGGCACGATCAGTTTTTCCAGCATGGCAACCAGATCGCCCGTAGGCAGTATTTTATTGTTCAGACCCAGGCTGGCAATACGGCGCTGTTTTTCACGGCGGCGCGTATCCCAGACACGGGGGGACGGGTTGGAAATCATGATAAAGCCTCCTGTAAGTGCATCCTGTCAGGGATGCTTCAGTCTGATGACGAGTCTGCACCCAAACAAGACGTTCAAACAATTACGTCCGGTGTATCAAACATTACCCATGGCGTAACGGTTGATAAAAAAATCATCTTTATCAATAGATTATGAAATTCATTTTGAGGGCGAGGTCACCCTTTTTTCGTGCTGACCGGGTGGGTAAAAAAAGAGCCCGTCAAGACGGGCTAGTGGGAGAGAGAGGGCGGGGTCAGTCTGCGTTATGGTCTGCCACCCTCTCCTGCGGGTAATGGATGGCTATATAGCGCTGGAAGCGACTCTCTTTCAGCCGGGTGAGATCCACCAGCACCAGCCCGTCGATACAGTGATTGAAGTCGGGGTCACTGCCGAAGTCAATGAACTGGACCCCGCCGGCCTCACAGAGTTCGGAATACTGTTTATACAGCGGGGGGATACCGGTGCCCAGGTTGCTTAACAGGCGCTTGAGGCGTTTGAGATCCTCACTGTAATTATCGCCGCTAAACTGCGCCAGAACGTCCGGCAGCGAGGCCGGATAAGGGCGGCGGGAGGTCGCCAGCGGCAGCGTCGGGGCAAAGTAGAGCCGGTAGAAGGCCACCAGCAGGTCGCGCGCCGCCAGCGGCAGGCCGCCGGAGATCGAAACCGGACCAAACAGATAGCGGTACTGGGGGTATTTTGCCAGATAAGCCCCGATGCCCATCCACAGGTAATCCAGGCCACGCTTGCCCCAGTAGGCAGGCTGAATAAAGCTGCGGCCCAGCTCAATGCCCTGCATCAGCACCGGGTTCATCTGGTGATCGTAATGGAACAGACTGTGGCTGTAGATGCCCTCGAAGCCTTTGCGTTCAAACTGTTCGGCGGTCGGGATAAAGCGATAGGCCCCGACGATATCCAGTGCCTCTTCATCCCATAAAATCAGGTGATAGTAATCGTCGTCGTAATCATCCAGATCGCGTCGCGTGCCGCTGCCCTCACCCACCGCCCGGAAGGCGATTTCGCGCAGTCGGCCCAGTTCCCGCAGTATCGGCACATAATCCTCTCCCTGACGGCGGTACAGGTAGATCATTTTGCCATCCGGTAACTGACCGAGCACTTCACAGCCCGCCAGCGCCCGTTTCAGCACGGCGCGATCTTCAGCACGCGCGATGGCTGCCTCAGTCTGGAACAGCGCTGATTTGCCCTGTCCGATGCGGTACAGATGGCGGCGAAAACGTGCGGCCAGTTCCTTCGCCGGGGTACGGCCGTCGTGCCAGCTGGCATAGGGGATGCGTTTGCCGATTTTGAGCTTCAGCCGCGCGCCGCGGTTGCCAAACATTTCCCGTACCAGCAGCAGCATCGACAGAGGCTGGTAAATTTTCGAGGTGAGATAGAACAGCGCGCTGTTGCGTCCGCTGATATGAATGGGGACAACCGGTGCCCGGAAGCGGGCGGCCAGGCGCAGGAAGCCGTGACTCCATTTGCCATCCCTGATGCCTTTGCTGCCGAAGCGGGAAACCTCCCCCGCCGGGAAGAAGATCAGCACCCCCTGGTTTTCCAACTGCTCCTGCATCTGCCCCACCTGATGGCGGCTGGTGCGGTTACCCATGTTGTCCACCAGCACCATCAGGCTGCTCAGGGACTCAAGGCAGTGCAGCAGGCGGTTGGTCACAATTTTGACGTCGCGCCGCACCTGTGACACCGCGTGCAGCAGCGCCAGGCCATCCAGGGTTCCCAGCGGATGGTTAGCAACGATCACCACCGGGCCCCTGCTGGGGATCTGTTCAAGGTCGCGTTCACTGAGTTCGCAGCTGACATCCATGTATTCCAGCACCTGCTCCACCATATCCAGCCCTTTCAGGTGGCGGTTGCGCTGATTGAACTGCTGGAACTCTTTTTCATGAAGCAGGCGGCGCAGCACGCTTTTCTGCCAGGAGGGGGTGTCATGACCGGGACTCAGGTCGTCCAGTACGCGCTCGATAGTAAACACAGGTTAGCCTCCGGGTGTTTTAACGGCACACTAACCAGCCCGGATGACGATAGCGTGTCAGGAAAATGACAGGAGAAAGATGCGCTGATTTGGCGGGAAGCGGGCTGACCACAAAATGCGGTCAACCCTGAAAGGACAGGGGTGGGCGGCAGGTTACTCGTCGAGCTCCAGCGGCGGCAGCTGTGAAAAAACGCTTAACAGACCGCTGCTCCAGAGCTGGCGGATCTGGGAGAAGTAGGGGTGTTTTTCCGTAATGTGGTACTGCTGCATACTGCTGTAGCTGTCGGCCGGATAGACCATCACGTCCAGCGGCAGGCCGACCGAAATGTTACTGGCCAGCGTGGAGTCCATGGAGATCAGGGCGCACTGCATCGCCTGGTCGAGCGGCGTGTCATAGCGCAGTACGCGGTCAATAATCGGTTTACCGTACTTGCTTTCCCCTATCTGAAAATAGGGCGTATCGGTGCTGGCCTCAATAAAATTGCCCTGCGGGTAGATCTGAAACAGCCTGGGTTCTTCCCCCCTGATCTGCCCGCCCAGCATCAGCGTGCCGCCAAACTCTTCGCCGTCGCGTTTGATCACTGACCGCAGCGTCTCGCCCACCAGCAGCGCCACATCGTACATATTGGTGGCATTCATCAGGCTGGGCTGCTTTCCGTCCTCGCAGCCGCGCCGCAGCAGGCTTAACGCGCTCTGGGTGGTCGCCAGATTACCGGCGCTTTGCAGCACCAGGGTGCGTTCGCCGTCCTGCTGAAAAACATGAAGCTTACGAAACGAGGAAATATGATCCACGCCCGCATTGGTTCGGGAATCGGAAACGAAAATCATCCCTGACGATAAGCGCATAGCTACACAATAGGTCATAGTGAGTCCGGTAAAAGATTACTGCTGCGAAAACACCAGTTGTACCGCAGCCACTGCCTGCATATTTTCGCTGCCGCCGCCCAGGCGCATACCACGCACCGGGCAGGCATCCAGATAGTCCACGCCCACCGCCAGCTTCAGATGCTGACGGGTGCTGCGGGTATTGTTGGTGATATCGAAACTGTGCCAGCTGCCGTCCACCCAGGCTTCCACCCAGGCATGCGTCGCCACATGTTCCACGTGATCAGTATACAGATAGCCGCTCACATAACGAGCGGGGATATGCAGGCTGCGACAGCAGGCGAGAAAGACGTGGCTGTGATCCTGACATACCCCGCTACCCGCCGCGAAAACTTTTGCCGCAGGATCGGTGACCAGCGTGCTGCCCGGCTGATAGGGCATCTTCAACAGCAGCTCCCCCATCAGGCGCTCCAGACTGACCAGCGGGGCCTCTTCACGGTAATAGCGGCGGGCGAAGTGAACGATCTCCGCATCGGGCTGGGTCAGCGGGCTGTGGCGCAGGAACACCAGCGGCGACAGCGTACAGTCAGGGTCCGGTGCGCTGTCTCCCTCATCCAGAATGTTGACCACACCGCGTGCTTCAATTTCAATTTCCTGATGCGGGCGGTCGAGGGTCAGGACGTGCAGCACGTTGCCCCAGGTATCGGTGGTGCAGATCGCCTCTTCCGGCAGCAGCAGATCCCAGGAAATAATCTGCTGATGCACCGAATTTTGCGGTGTCAGCCGCAGGTACTGCGTGCTCTGCCGCACCATGCTCTGATAGCTGAAACAGGTTTTGTGCGCAATGGTCAGCTTCATTATTTCGCCTCCAGATAGGTGTGATGAATGCTCTCGGCAATCCTGCCCAGCTCGCTGAGAAAAGCCTGCAGCCAGACGTGCAGCCCCTCGCTCATCAGGGAATCCCAGCTGCTGTAACGCAGCTGGGCATGGAGAACGGTCAGCAGATAGCGCGGGCGATCTTCTCCGCTGTTGCCGATCAGGTTGAGCTGATTGGCGATCTCATCCAGGCAGGATCGCAGCGATCGCGGGCTCTCCTCGCGCAGGATCAGCATTTCGTTTACGCCGTCGGCGGCCAGCTGCTGCTTGTAGATGGTGTGGTACGCCTCCCGCGCTGACACCGAGCGCAGCAGCGTATCCAGCCGGTAGTATTCACGTACTGTGTCGTCATCTTCATCACTGAGATACTGATACACATCCAGCAGACGCGCCGTGCAGTCGGCACGCTCCAGCAGCGTGCCGAGGCGGATAAAGCTCATTGCATCGCCGCGCATCAGGGTGCCAAACATCGCGCCGCGAAACAGGTGTGAACGCTCTTTAACCCAGTCGAAAAATGCATCCGCCCCGCCGCTGCTGACGCCGTTATGCCGCAGTTTGCGCAGCTCGATCCAGCTGGAATTAATGCTCTCCCACACTTCAGACGACAGGCTGCCACGCACGGCATGTGCATTGTTCCAGGCCGACTGCCAGCAGTTATAAATACTGGCGGGATTGCGCTCATCAAGGGCAAAAAAGTGGAACAGCTGCGACATGGTCAGCTGCTCGCTGACCGACCAGTAAAGCTCATCGGTACTGGTCAGGTTAAGCGGTACGCGCAGTTCATTATTATGACTGCCGCGCACCGGCATCAGTGACAGACGGTTGGTCACGTCAAGCACCCGGGCAATATTTTCCGCACGCTCTAAATAGCGCGCCATCCAGTACAGGCCACTGGCCGTGCGACTCAGCATGCGTCATCCTCCAGAACCCAGGTATCCTTGGTACCGCCGCCCTGCGACGAGTTCACCACCAGCGACCCCTCCGTCAGCGCCACGCGGGTCAGCCCGCCGGGCACCAGCCGGATCTCCGCGCCGCTCAGTGCAAAGGGCCGCAGATCGATATGTTGCGGAGCCAGGCCCTGTTCCACAAATGTCGGACAGGTGGAAAGCGCCAGCGTATTCTGCGCAATGTAGTTTTGCGGCCGGGCAATCAGCAGCGCACGGAAATCCGCCAGCTGCTGCCTGCTGGCTACCGGGCCAATCAGCATGCCGTAGTCCCCCGCACCGTGAACCTCTTTCACCACCAGTTTTTCAAGGTTAGCCAGCACCCAGGAGAGCTCATCCGGGCGGCGGCACTGCCAGGTGGGCACGTTGTTAAGGATCGGATCCTCATTAAGATAGAAGCGCACCATATCGGGAACGTAAGGGTAAATTGACTTGTCATCAGCCACACCGGTGCCGATGGCGTTGGCCAGAACCACATTGCCCGCCCGATAGACGGACAACAGCCCCGGTACGCCCAGCATCGAATCCGGCCGGAAGGCTAACGGATCGAGAAAAGCATCATCCACCCGTCGGTAGATCACGTCGATCTTGCAGGGGCCGGCAGTAGTGCGCATCAGCACCGCCCCGTCTTTGACAAACAGATCGGCGCTTTCCACCAGCTCAACGCCCATCTGCTGGGCGAGGAAGCTGTGTTCAAAGTAAGCGCTGTTAAAGCGGCCGGGGGTTAATACCACCACCACCGGATCGTTAACGGGCGAGCTTTCGCGCAGGGTCTGTAACAGCAGCGACGGGTAGCGCTCGACGGGCGCGATGCGGCGGTCGGCGAACAGCTCCGGATACAGGCGCATCATCATTTTGCGGTTTTCCAGCATATAGGAGACGCCGGACGGGGTGCGCAGGTTGTCTTCCAGAACGTAATATTCGCCGTCGCTGTTGCGGACCATATCCACGCCAATAATATGCGCGTAAAGATCGCGATGCAGGTTCAGCCCCTGCATACAGGGCTGATACTGGTCGTTGACCAGCACCTGTTCCGCCGGGATGATCCCCGCCTTCAGGATGCGCTGATCGTGATAGATGTCGTGCAGAAAGGCGTTGAGCGCCTGCACGCGCTGGCGGATACCTTTGTCGAGCATCGCCCACTCCCCGGCGGGGATAATGCGCGGAACACTGTCGAAGGGGATCAGTCTTTCCTCCCCGCCGTCCTCACCGTACACGTTGAAGGTGATCCCCAGACGATGAAACAGCAGCGCCGCTTCTTCGCGCTTGCGCGCAATCGCCTGCTGATCGGCCTGCTGAAGCCACTGCCAGTATTCCCGATAATGTCCACGATAGCGCCCGTCCTTCAGTAACATCTCATCATAAAAGTGCGACGCGACCTGATAGCTTTGATTCATGATTTCCCTACCGCAGTCTGTGAACCTGCATTAATGCTGCACAAAGTGTGCCAGAGTCGTGCGGATCGACCCGCCCCGCACAGGGCAAGGAATGGACATTAGCCTGGTGAAAAACCGGGTCAGGGAAAGCGAAGCGCGAAAGGGGAACGCACCATGACAGTGCATTCCGGTAGGGCGATGAGAACCTGCTCCGTGAGGGGGCTGACGCCACCGGGTCGGTCACGGGCATCCCAGAAAAACCAGAGCGTACATCGGGTACGTCAGGGTTTCAGGCTCTGCCCGGTTCCTGAAGGGCCGTAAGTTAGCCTGATGGCACAGCTTTACTGTACCAGCGGGTGCCAGACCTCCGTCAGTGCGCCTTCCCCGCCGGTCACAGGGTCGGTCTCGGGCATCGCGACGCGTTTTATTTCAAGGATAGACTGTTCCATCAATGCCTGCTCATCGCGCAGGGTTTTCGGCGTCACGCCCGGAGGGTAAGCCCCCACGGCCATGAAGTCGTCGCTGGCGGCGATTTGCTGATGGCCCACGCCTGCCGGGATCAGTACCACATCCCCGGCGTAAACGGTCACCATACGCCCGCTTTCACCGCCAAACAGGATCTCTGCCCAGCCGCAGGTGATCCCCAGCAGCTCATGGGTATTCGGGTGGTAATGAGTGTAGGGATATATCGGAGCGTGCCAGCTCACCGGCCAGCCATGACGGCCAAATTCGGCGCTGAACCACTGGGCCATATCAACGGGCGTGCTGTCTTCTACCCCTTCGTCGTCCTCTTCCGGGACCACTTGCGGATAGATAATTAACGGCAGCGGGTTATTGGGAATACCCTGAGAAGGTTGCGCCAGTATCAGATGACGCGGGTTTGAGGAGGCACCTGCAGCAAAGGTCCCGGCAGCAAACGACATCATTAACATTACACTGCGAGAAGAAGTCAACATATCAGGCTCCTGGGTCAATTTCCTTGTTGGGAGTTTGTTAAATTAATTGTGGCATTATTCCACCAGCTTGCAATGTTTTCCTCGCGTAGCAGATCACATAACTTATTAATTTAAATAAACTTAAGCCAAATTACCGCCCTTTACCTGCCTCCGCACGTCCGGCCCACCCAGCTCACCTCGTTACCTGGCTTTAACCGCAGTTAAGCACGATAATAATGATGGATGACCGATGAGAGTGAGATAAAAAATAACGATAACCACTCCGCTTAAAGTGTCTGATAAGCTAAAATAAGAATATTCTCAAAACCAAACGACTTTGGGCTTCCTGCACACCTTAATAGTCCTAAAAAACAAGCAGATACATTCACTGGCTTTCTGATATACGACACTTATGACTGCAGATTATATTATTCACCACTGGTTCATCGATTTTTCATCTGGAACGTTGATCCACCAGGGCACAGGTGAACAGCGCCGGCTCGGTGAATATCAGCTTAAACTGCTGCAAGTGCTGGCGGAACATGCCGGTAACATTTTATCCCGGGAAGAACTGAATACGCTGGTATGGGAAAGACGGGTTATTGGCAATAACAGTCTGCCGAATGCGATTCATGCTCTGCGAGTTGCGCTGGAAGATGATGGTAAACAGCAGCGTATTATCAAAACCATTCCAAAAAAGGGCTATATTCTCGAGGCTGAGTATTGCCAGCGTTTATCCCCTGAGGTTGCCCCCCCTGAAGACCTGGATAATTCAAAGGCCGCTGACGATGGCCGGCACGCGGGGTCCGTTACGGAAAACAGGCAGGACGTTTTACCGGTAGAATATTCCGCGGACGGAATGTCTGTCCCTCCGGTGTCGGTGACAGAGACAGAGACAAAAACGCCTGCCCGCCGCCACTTTTGGCTCTGGCTTATTATTGCGCAGGCACTGGTGCTGCTGCTGGTGCTGATGTGGGCCGGACGAACCCTGTTCCCGCTGCCGAGCAGCACACTGGTGGAGAAAAACTCCGTGCCGTACAGCCATATTCAGCTGATGGAGTTACGCCGGGGCCGGGACAGCGCGTCGGCTTCCTATGATCTTAATAAGCTGCTGGGGCCGGTGCTGTTTACCCTTAATCAAAATCTGAAGAATAATCAGGTGTATATGGAGATTTTTTATTACACCTCCGGCACCACGCTGAACTACACCATGACGTTATCTAATCAGTGCGATCGTAAACAGCTGGCGATGAACATTATCAACTGGCGTACGGATGGTGCTCAACTGAGTGCACTGATCTACCGGGAAGGCGAGAGAAAAATTAATGAAATGGCCAACTGCGTCAATTAGCTTACTGGTGGTGACCCTGCTGGTTCCCGTGGCGGTGGCGGTGGTGAAATATCTGCCAACCGATAGCGGGCTGTTTACGCAGGACTTCATTAAGGCCAATCTGCAGCTGGGTTACTATGACCTGCTGGCGCGCCAGCGTGAAATTTACGATACGCAATATGAAGGTAAAGGGAATACGGTGTTGCTGACGCTGACCAGCCCTAACGATAATCGTTTTATGGCTAAAGTGAGTCTGGAAAAGCAGAAACAGGATACCGAAGGGGTGATGTTTACTTTTCATAAAATTTATTATGCTGATGATGGTCAGATGCGGATGATCAAAAATATCCTCGGGTATGCAGAAAATAATAGCGTGCATTTTGATACCCTGCGCCTGGGCAAAGAACGTCTGATGATCACGCCCTCTGGCCAGATGCTGCGTTACCGCTAAGGCAGCAGTGATGATGTGACCTGGCGATCGATAAACCGGGTGCGCCAGGTACTTAGCGTTTTCGGTAAATGCTGTTTATCTTTTTCAGTGGTCACATAGCGAACTTTTACACTGTTATCTTTATCAGGACTCACCCGTAGCGCCCAGATTTGACCTTCGGGCGTGTACATAATCATGGCCGACCGTCGGTTAGCCATGCCTTTTACCCAGAGGGTGAGCACCGTTGCCCCTTGTTGATCCAAATCCTGGCTGTAGACAAAACTGGTCGCCGTCGCGACGTATCCGGCATAGTCACTCCCCACCAGCTGGCGGAAGCGATCGTCCAGAGCCTTATTCGGCAGTATTCCCAGCGTCAGGAGCGTGGCCGCCGGGCGCGGATCGTTATCCGCTTTCACATATACGCCATCAATCGACATTTTACCCGGCAGCAGCATATCGCAGCGCCCATGCGAGTCACTGCTGACTTCAATACGGTTATCGGGGCGCGGGGTGAGCACGATTGCACAGCCGCCGCCCCAGAGGATCGAATGGGTGAAGCCAACGCCCCCGGTCAGCGTCACTTTGCCACTGAAGGACGACTGGTAATAGCCGCCCCAGACTGAAGCATCCAGGTTAAATTCATTGCCTGCAAACTGGCTGATGCGGATTTTGCCTCCGTTGCCATGAGGCGCGCTCATATTCCACCAGACCCCCTGCCAGTCCATCTCGCGATCGGCCCCGTACAGCTGGCTGAGTCCTCCCAGATAGGTTCGGCGCAGGCAGCTGTTACTGACGCAGGCGTTACGTTCGCGCATCATCGCCTGCGCGATCCGGGTAAAATGCGGCGGGTCGCTGATTAACAGCTCATGGAAGGCGTTGTTGAAGACCTGATCCAGCCACACCAGTTCAGGATTATCACAAAGGGTATTTTCCACCACGGTGGCGGCACGCCCACAGTCGGTTGCGCTGGCGTTAAAGGAACAGAGCAGCAGCGTGAAGCCGATAAGCGCAGGGGCTTTCATTAACATCATCCCGGGTCATTTCATCCATTATGAGCAGGCCCTCAGGGTGAGCCTGAATTTTACACGTCGCCGCCGCCGATGACGACGGGCCCATCCCTGTGAGCAACTGTTATAGCGGAATAACCGAAAACTGTGCCTGCTATTATAGGTTCAAACATGGTTTACTTTCACCCTGCCCGCACTCTTTTGCAGAGGTAAATAAATGGAAGAAGTTAAAAAAATATTGCTGCGCGAGATCGACACCCTGAATCGCGAGGAGCAGCGCGACAACAAACCGCGCTTTAGTTTTCAGTTTCTGAAGACCCATCCGGGACTCTGGGCATCCATGTACGGCTGCTATATTTTGACCGTGGCGCTGATCTTCACTACCGATTTTCTCGGCTGGCCGGCCTTCTGGGGCGCCACGATTTTTGTGCTGCTGATGAGCGGTCTGATGCTGATGGACGTTAACCCGAAATATCGCTTCGAGGACATTGATACCCTCGACCTGCGCGTCTGCTACAACGGCGAATGGTATTATGTCCGCACGCTGTCTGAGCAGGCGGTGGGCGATATTCTCAGTAATGACAAGGTGCCGGAAAAAGTGAAGCAGGGGATTACCAAACTGCTTTCCCTGAAGGGCGAGGTCGATTTTTATGACGTGTTCCATCTGACCTGGGGCCAGAAAAGCGCGGCGACCGTGTAAACCGGCCGGGCGGACCGAAGAAAACGTCCGCCCCTACGGCGATATCAACAACTCGGTGATTAAGCTGCCGAGCGTGGCGACCGCAGCTTCCTGCGACTCATCCCACCAGGCGGTGTTAAAACGAAAATAGTTAGCGTACTGCTCGCTGGAGGAGAACATCTTCCCCGGCGCAATACTGATATTCTTTTCCAGCGCACGGTAATAGAGCTCGGTAGTGTTCACCTGCTTCGGCAGCTCCACCCACAGAAAGTACCCTCCCCGCGAATCATTAATCTGCGCCCCCGGTGGCAGATAGCGTTTCAGCACCTGACGTGCCAGATTTTTACGCTGCTCCAGCACTTGACGCAAACGCCGCAGATGGCGGTCATAGCTGCGTGTTCCGAGATAGGTTGCCAGTGCCTGCTGCATGGGAGCGCTGGTCGACAGGGTACTCATCAGCTGTAAGCGCTGAATGCGCTGGGCATGTTTGCCCGCCGCCACCCAGCCGACACGAAATCCCGCCACCAGGTTTTTAGAAAATGACGAGCAGTGCAGCACGTTGTCCTGGCGATCAAAAGCCTTAGCCGGCAGCGGTTTTTCATGGCCGAAATAGAGTTCGCTGTAGACGTCATCCTCAATCAGCGCCACGTCGTGCCGGGCGAGCAGCGCCACCAGCTGTGCCTTTTTCTCTTTACTCAGCGTACAGCCGACCGGGTTCTGCTGGTTGGTCATCATCCACAACGCCTTAATGGGCCAGCGTGACAGCGAATGACTCAGTTCGTCGAGATCGATACCCGTTTGCGGATCGCTGGCAATCGCCACGCTTTTCAGCTTGAGGCGCTCAATGGCCTGAAGAGCGCCGTAGAATGAGGGATTTTCAATCGCCACCCAGTCACCCGGTTCGGTCAGCGCCTGCAGACTGAGGTTAAGTGCCTCCATCGCCCCGTTAGTGATAACAATTTCATCAGGTGATACCTGAATACCCTGCAGGGCATAACGCTGTGCCAGCGTTTTGCGCAGCGCTTCATTCCCCGGCGGCAGATTATGCAGGGCATCCACGGCTTTCATACTGTGGGAAACGGTGGTCAGGGCACGCATCAGCTGGCGCTGGGGGAACAGTTCCGGGTCCGGAAAGGCGGAGCCAAACGGAACAATCTGCGAGTCGCGGCTGGCCTGCAGCACGTCGAAGATAAAGGCGTTGATATCGACCGACTCGGCCAGCTGCACTTTCTGGTGAGTCGGGGGCTGACTGAGGAATTCGGCACGCGGGGCAACATAGTAGCCTGACTGAGGGCGCGACTGGATCCATCCCTGGCTTTCCAGTACCTGATAGGCGTGCATTACCGTCATCAGGCTCATGCCACTCAGCTCAACCTGCTGGCGCAGCGAGGGGAGTTTTTCCCCCGGCTGCCAGATATCCGTTTCTATTTGCTGCTGGATCTGCGCCACCAGCTGTTCATATTTTGCCACGACTGTTACAGGCCATTTTTACCAAAGTGTGAACTATTATAGGTGTTCAGCCCCTGGCCGTAAATCACACCGCGTCAGGGAGCGGCAGAATGGCTGCGAGCTTTGGGACAGCCACCATCAGCGCTTCCTTCTCTTCAGCATCTACATACTGTTTGAGATCAAGAACTTGATCGGGTGGAACAGGTCGGCCCAGCAGGTAGCCCTGCAACGTGTTACAGCCCAATCCGGTAAGAAATGCCTGCTGCTCCGCGGTTTCCACGCCCTCTGCCACGACTTTAAGATTGAGGGTCTGCGCCAGGGCCACAATTGCCGTCACAATCGTCGCATCTTCGGTCTGCGCCTGAAGCTCGTTCACAAATGCACGATCGATTTTCAGCTCACTGGCCGGCAAACGTTTCAGGTACAACAGGCTGGAATAACCCGTGCCAAAATCATCAATAGAGGCCTTTACCCCCAGTTCGGTTAACTGCGTCAGAATGCGGATGCTCTCGTCCGGGTCGCGCATGGCGGTGGTTTCAGTGACCTCCAGCGTCAGCAGTTCAGGCGGGATCTGGTGCGTTTCCAGCGCGCTGATAACCGTGTCCACCAGCCCCGTCTGCTCAAACTGCAGGGCTGACAGATTGACCGCTACCGACCACTCGCTGTGGCCCTGAAGATGCCAGCTGCGCAGCTGTCGACAGGCTTCACCAATCACCCAGTTGCCCACACTGACTATCAGCCCGGTTTTTTCTGCCAGCGGCAGAAAGAGATCCGGCGTCAACAGACCGCGCTGCGGATGCTGCCAGCGCAGCAGCGCCTCGAAGCCGATAATCGGCCCACTGGGCGCACAGAATTTAGGCTGATAGTAGAGCCTTAGCTCATTATTTTCCTGCGCCAGCCACAGATCGTTGATCAGCTGTAGCTGATTCTGTGCAATGGTGTTCATCGACGGCTGGAAGAAGCTGTAGCCATTACGGCCATTGTTTTTCGTGTGGTACATGGCGGCATCAGCGTTAAACATCAGCTCACGCTCGTCGTGGCCGTCACCCGGGAAGACGGCAATGCCGATACTTAATGACACCACCAGCTCATAGCGGGAGATAGCAAATGGCCGCTCGACCGCTTTCACCAGCGTATCGGCAACCGCCGCGGCATCATTGGGATCCTCGATTTCAATCAGCAGCACAAACTCATCACCGCCCAGTCGTGCCAGGGTATGGTGCCCTTCGACTTTTTCCCTCATGCGCTCAGTGACGGCAATCAGCAGACTGTCGCCAATATGGTGACCAAATGCATCATTGATGGCCTTAAAACCATCCAGATCCATAAACATCAGGGCAAATTTCGAGTCCTCGCGCGTGGCCTTAATGATTGCCTGATCCAGGCGGTCTTCCAGCAGAATGCGGTTTGGCAGGCGGGTCAGATTGTCATGCAATGCCAGCTGTGCCAGCTCGCGGTTGGCTTCCGCCAGCGATGAGGCCAGCACGGAAGTACGCGCCTGCAGGCGTGCATCCAGCATAGAAACCAGCAGCGTAATCCCGAGGATCGCCAGCGTCACCACCACGACGAGGATCGCCAGCCAGTTGCTGTTAACGCCAAGGTGGGTGGCATGACTGTCCATCGGAAAGCTGGCAGCGGCCATGCCGGTGTAATGCATCCCGGCAATAGCCACACCCATAATCAGTGCTGCCCCACTGCGCATCAACGCCAGCCGGCCAATCCCCTGCCGCAGGCGGAAGGCCAGCCACAGCGCCACGCCGGAGGCGACCAGCGCAATCACCACTGACAGCCAGATCCAGCGCCAGTCCCAGATGATCCCGGGTTTGATTGCCAGCGCGGCCATACCGGTATAGTGCATTGCCACCACGCCGCTGCCCATAATAGCCGCCCCGCCACACAGCCGGTACCACGGCAGCTCGCCGTAACAGACGATCCACAGGGCAAAAATAGAGGCGGCGACCGCAATCACCATCGACACGCCCGTCAGGCTGGCGTTATAGCTCATTACCATCGGCAGGCTCATCGCCAGCATGCCGATAAAGTGCATCGACCAGATGCCCACGCCCATCGCGAAGCCACCGCCGACAAGCCAGACTCTGGCCACTTTTCCCGTGGATGTCGCCACCCGCCCCGCCATATCCAGCGCGGTGTAGGAGGCAAGAAACGCGACGATAAAAGAGACGATAACCAGCAGTTGATCGTACGAACTCATGAGCATAGGACAGTCTCGAATGCAGAAGCCATGTTGACTTAGTGTGTGGTGGCCCGGTGTCATTAAAAAAATTAATCGGGCTGAAGCCTGTTTTATCGGCTAAAAATCAGCCAGCTTTAGCCGCGTAACGGGAAAGAGGAGGACGCTGAAACGTTTTTTTTCAGGGATGGGATATAGCCCTATAATTTATAAAGTTTATTAAACTTACTCGTCTTCTGATGTGAACATAGCACTGGCCTGATAAATAGCCTAGATCCACCAGTAAATATTATTGAAAATTTCACACCCCCGTCACAGCAGGGCTGAAAGCGCCCTTATCCATGATCGTGTTAACACATAAATAATATTTTTACGATTCGCTTATCAGCGAGGCATGAGCTGATCTATAGTTACGCTAATGAATGCTAACGCGTTAATTCCAATAACAGACTATTCCTTACGTGATATTTTACCCGCTAACGGGTTTTGATTATTTTCATTGTTGATTCAGCCCTGCTGACGACACTGTTCCATCAGGCGGAAAAGCACGTTCATCACTCTAATCAGTAAGGAATGGTTATGAAAATGAAGCTTTTACTGCTGGGTTGCGGCCTGAGCCTTGGTGTAGCCAGTTCAGGCTACGCCGCCACCACCACCGGAAGTATCGCCGCTAAACTGATCCTGACCGCAGGTTGTCTGGTCAATGGACAGCTAGCCACCAACAGTACGGGCGTCAACTTCGGTAACCTGGACTTTGGTACCAGTCCGGCGACCTTTGATACGCTGTCAGCCACCCTCGTGGGATCGTTGGGTAACGGTATCTTCGTGCGCTGTTCTACCGGCTCAACCTACTCGGTGCAGATCACCAGCAGTAGCGCCAAACCGACCACGGTTTACGGTGCAGAGACCACGCAGCCCCGCTATCTGATCAACGCCACCACCGCCACCGTGGGGATCGCCTATACCCTGTACGGCAGCACCAACTACACCACCCCCATCGCCAACAACACTAATCTGGTCAGCGCCGGGACGCCCGATCCGGCGAACGGAGATAACTACCCGATTTACGGTCGTATTACCGGTGGAGGGAACAATAACGTCGCCATTCCGGCCGCGACCTATCAGGATACGATTAACGTCGCTGTGAACTACTGATTGTCGCGATAAGGGAGCGCATCGTGTGGAAGCGGGTGCACTGCGCCGCGGACGTTATTTATCCGCTGATCCTGCTGCTGCTGGTTTACAGCAGTGGCGTGGAGGCGTTGCCCAGCGTGAACTTTACGGTGAGTGCTTCGGTGGTGAACGGCTGTGTGGTCTCCGGCGCCAGCACCTCCTCTTTCGGTACGCTCGACTTTGGTACGCAACCCGGGGTGGGCAGCGTCACTGCCAGCGCGGCCTATGTGCAAAATTCTGGTATTGCGCTGGCCTGCACGCCCGGTACCACGCTGAATATGCGCATTGACGGCGGTGGCAACTACACCACCACGCGCAATCTGAAAGTAGCCGGCAACACCAACCTGGTGGCGTACAACCTCTACACCAACGCTGCCCACACGACGTCAATCCCGGTCAATCAGGACGTGGCAGTGCCGCTGGGCAATGCCAACAATATTACGTTGCCCATCTACGGTCAGTTACAGCTGAGTGGCGTGAACCGGGCCGGAACCTACAGCGACACGCTGACGGTGACGTTGAGCTGGTAATGTCGGGCAGCACAAGGAGCAATAATGAAGAAATATACCTTTCCGGGACTGTTTTTTGTCCTGCTTTGCGGCGTGATGTCCCTGAAGGCTCAGGCCGGTAATTCCGTTCTCATCTGGCCCATCGACCCCAAACTCAGCCACAACGAGAAAGCCACCGAACTGTGGCTGGAGAACCGGGGGGCGAGTACCACGCTGATGCAGGTGCGGGTCTTCAGCTGGCAGCAGGTCAACGGTCAGGAGCAGTATCAGACCCAGCAGCAGGTGCTCGCCAGCCCGCCGGTGGTGCGTATTGAACCCGGCAAACGCCAGATGGTGCGTCTGATTAACCAGACGCCGCCCGCCGCAGGTCAGGAGCTGGCTTACCGGGTTCTGCTGGATGAGATCCCCACTCCCAGGGCGCCGGGTGAGAATCAGGCCGGACTGACGTTCCAGATGCGTTACTCCGTGCCGCTGTTTGTCTATGGCAGCGGCCTCGACCCCGACACCGCCCGTCCGGAACTGAGCTGGAAACTGGTCAACCGCGAAGGTAAGCAGGCCCTGGAAATTACCAACCGTGGCAGTACACATGCCCGGTTAAGCAATGTGACACTGGGTGGGCGCACGCTCTCCGGCAGTCTGCTGGGGTACGTGCTGGCCAACGCCAGTAACACCTTCCCGTTAAGCTTCCCGGCATCCGGGCGGGCGGAAATCTACGCAGAGCTGGAACATAAACAGACCTGGCGCAGTACCAGTTCAGCACGCTAGCAGATGAACAGATACCGTCCGGTGCCGGGAGGGCACTGCACCCTGGCCTTCACCGGCCTGCTGACCTGCCTGTCCCCGCTGACCGGCAGTGCGGAAATCTATACCTCGCTACCGCCCCCGCCCGGTGCCAGTAGTACCACCACGGCGAACGATCAGGCCTTTATGCTGGGGCTGGTGGTCAACGACGACGACCGTGGGCTGGTGGTGCCGGTTCAGTTTCGTGACGGCCATTACCTGCTGCGCGCCGCTGACCTGCAGCAGGCCGGTATCCCGACCGCGCATATCACCTCATCATTAATGGATGTCTCTACCCTTGATCGGGTCAGGGTCGACTATGACCGCCAGCGCCAGCGCATTTCGCTGACGGTTCCGCCGGAATGGCTACCTGTACAAACCTTTGCCGGAACGACCCGTAACGGGCCACGCTATGAAGGACGTAGCAGTAACGGGGCGCTGTTCAACTACGACCTGTATACCAGCCATACCACTGGCGGCGGTTCCCGCCTTTCCGCCTGGAATGAGCTGCGTCTGTTCGGGGGGTACGGCCAGTTCATCAGTAACGGTAACTATCAGCAGCAGCTCTCCGGCGAAACGGGTTATCTGAAAAATGGCTACATCCGCTATGACAGCTGGTGGTCCAGTCAGAATGAAGAGAATGCGCTGAACTGGCAGGTCGGCGATCTGATCAGCGACTCGCTGGCGTGGAGCAGCAGCGTGCGTCTGGGCGGGATTCAGGTGGGCCGTGATTTCTCACTGCGCCCCGATCTGGTGACCTATCCGCTGCCCTCCTTCTCCGGCCAGGCGGCGGTTCCTTCCACGGTGGATCTGTTCGTTAACGGTTATAAAACCAGCTCTAACAATGTCCAGCCGGGGCCCTACTCGCTGACCAATATGCCGTTTGTCAACGGGGCCGGGAACGCCGTGGTGGTCACCACCGATGCCCAGGGCCGCCGCATCAGTACCACGCTGCCGTTCTATGTTGCCAGCGACCTGCTGAAAACGGGCCTCTCTGATTACGCCCTCTCTGCCGGGGCTCTGCGCCAGAACTATGGTCTGAAGAACTTTGATTATGGCTCTGCCGCGACCAGCGGATCCTACCGCTACGGCCTGACAGACTGGCTGACGCTGGAAAGTCACGCCGAGGCGGCCCCGTCGCTGGCGCTGGGAGGGGCGGGGATGCAGTTAAAGCTGGGAGCGTACGGCGTGGTTAACGGCTCAGTCAGCCAGAGCCAGATGCAGGGCGACCACGGCAGACAGTACGGCTGGGGCTATCAGTACAGCACCAGCCGCTTCAGCCTCGGGATGCAGCAAACTCAGCGCACCACCGGCTTTGGCAACCTCGCTCTGTATGCCGACCGGGAAAACAGCAATGAGATCACAGAGTTCAACACCCTCAGCCGTCGCAGCGCCCAGTATAACGCCAGCGTGTCGCTGGATCGCTTTGGCAGCGTCGGCGCGGCGCTGATTGATATTACCAGCGGTGACGGCAGCCGCACCCGGCTGATGAACCTGTCGTGGAGCAAAAGCCTGTGGGGCAGCTCAAGCCTGTATGTCTCGGCCAGCCGCGATCGGGAGCGCGGTGACTGGTCCGGCGCGGTTGGCCTGACCATTCCCTTCGGTGAACTGAGCAGCGCCAGCGTCAACGTGGAGCGTAATCAACAGGGAGGCACCTCAGAGCGACTCAGCCTGTCACACGCCATGCCTACCGACGGCGGTCTGGCCTGGGATGCCTCGGTGGCCAATCAGAGCGAGGGCGGCAGTTATCGTCAGGGCAGTCTGCGCTGGCGGGACCAGAAGGTAGAAACGTCAGCCGGCTTCTACGGCGACGATCGCTACAGCACGGAGTTTGCCGATATCTCCGGCTCGCTGGTGCTGATGGACGGCAGCGTCTTTGCCGCCAACCAGGTGACGGATGCCTTTGTACTGGTGAAAACCGATTACCCGGCCATCAACGTCCGCTTTGAAAATCAGCTGATGGGCAAAACCGACAAAAATGGCTATCTGCTGGTGCCGCAGGTGAGCTCCTATTATCCGGCAAAGTATGATATCGACACGCTCGATCTGCCGGCAAATATGGCCGCCAGCAGCGTCGAGCAGCGTTTTTCCGTCAGGCGACAGAGCGGTTACCTGCTGCACTTCCCGATTGAACCGCTGCGCGCCGCCAGCGTGATCCTGCACGACCAGGAGGGTAAGCCGCTGCCGCTGTCGACGCAGATCGATCGCCCTGACCAGCCATCAACATTTGTCGGCTGGGACGGTATTACCTGGCTGGAGAATCTGGCCGCACAGAATCCGATTCATGCCACAACGCCGGACGGACGCCGCTGTGACACCGTGCTCACGCTGTCCGGTGGACGTCCTGCCTCCCTGACCACTTATGGTCCGCTGATCTGCACACTGCCACCCCCACCCAATGGGAACACACCATGACAATCCGACTGCTGCTGTATAGCGCACTCCTGCTGATGGCGGGCACGCTGCCCGCCATGGCAGCCTGTACCACGCCCACGGTGACGGCCAGCTTTGGCGGCGTCAGCTCGTTTACGGTCAATACCACGCCAGGCACTGTTCAGCGCAATATCACCGTCAACTGCGGTGGCGGTGTACTGGCCCTGCTCTCCAGCGACAGCATCAAGCTGCAGCTGACCGGAGCCACTGCCGTTGCCACCACGGGCAGTCGGGGGGCACTGAAGCTGAACACGGATCTGATCCCGCTGCAGCTCTGTTCCGATGTTAACTGCAGCAACGAACTGGGGCTCAGCGGCACAATTTATACCCTGTCCCGCAGCCAACTGCTCGGCCTGAACATCGGTGGCGTCGGACAGGTGGTATTTAATGTCCCCCTTTATCTGCGAACAGTACCGGGTGCCGTGGTGGCGGAGGGAAACTACACCGTCACACTGACGGTGACGGTGAACTACGATGTCTGTACCGGCGTCGGTCTGCTGGGGGCCTGCCTGCTGGGGTCGCAGCAGACCGGCACCAGCGCACAGTCCATTATCGTTAACATGGCGATTTCCAAAGACTGCACCACCATTACCGCCCCGGCGGTCAGCTTTGGCAGCGCACCGCTGGTCGGCAGCTTTAACAGCATCAGCCAGTCGATTAATGTCATCTGTACGAAAGGCAGCACTTATACGGTGGGTCTGAGTAACGGCCTGAACGCCGTGGGGACGCAGCGCTATATGACCAGCGCTACCACAACGGGGAAGCTGGCCTATGAGATTTATAAAGGATCAGGAACCTCTCGCTGGGGCAGTACGGCTCCTGACCGGATGGCCAGTGCCGCGGCAAATGCCGTCAGCGGCGACGGCTTAACGCGTACCTTTAATTACAATGCGCAGGTGCTGACAAATCAGGCCACGCCGGTAGCAGGAAATTACAGTGATACGGTAACGGTGGATTTATCGTTCTGAGCAGGCCGCTCATCAGGCAGGTCGGGCGGGGCTGTCGCCCCGCCGCAGGCGGTTAACCCAGATGGTTACCGCCGGTAACGCCATGGACTTCGGCGGTGACGTAACTGGACTCCTGAGAAGCCAGATAGACATAGACCGGCGCCAGTTCAGCGGGCTGGCCTGCCCTTTTCATTGGTGTCTGCTGACCGAATTCCGGGATCTTATCCTGGGTCTGCCCCCCGGCGATTTGCAGTGCCGTCCAGATCGGGCCCGGTGCCACGCAGTTCACGCGGATGCCTTTATCGATGATCTGCTTCGCCAGCCCGCGCGTGTAGGCAAGGATAGCGGCTTTCGTCGAGGCATAGTCCAGCAGGTGCGGGCTGGGCTGATAGGCCTGAATGGAGGACGTGGTGATAATGCTGCCCCCCGGCGGCATATGCGGGATCGCAGCCTGAGTAATCCAGTACAGCGAAAACACATTGGTTTCATAGGTTTTGCGGAACTGCTCCGTGGTCAGGTCAGCAATATCTTCTACCGCCACCTGCTTACCGGCCACCAGCGCCAGGATGTCCAGCCCGCCGAGATGTTCGCGGGCGTCTTCCACCAGCTTCTTACTGAACGCCTCCTGACTGACATCGCCAGGCAGCAGGAAGGCTTTGCGTCCGGCCTGCTCAACCAGTTTTGCCACTTCTTCCGCATCTTTCTGTTCTGCAGGCAGATAAGAGAGGGCCACATCAGCCCCTTCGCGGGCATAGGCAATCGCCGCCGCGCGCCCGATGCCGGAGTCGGCCCCGGTCACCAGCGCTTTGCGCCCTTTTAATCGATCGCTACCGCGATAGCTGTTTTCACCACAGTCAGGCCGGGGCTGCATATCGGCCTGCACGCCCGGAGCGGGCTGACGCTGTTTAGGATATTCCGTGGCAGGATACTGCGTGAGAGGATTCTGCATTTCATATTGGTCGGCCATGGTTCCTCCTGGGTTTATAACAGTTTTGTTCACCAGTAAGGCTAGTCAGCACAGAGAAACTGTCGAGAAGATAAACCGGCAGAACGGCCATCCTCCTGATTTTTGGTAAAAAAAAGGCGGTGTGAAAATGCAAAAAAATATAACTAAATATGAACATTAACCCAACACAGCGGCAAATACGCGTCCGGATATGTGCGGAGCTGTGCTTTTTTATCTCCTGTTAATTTTTGGTTACTAATGTCAACAAACAGTAAATTAACACAGTGATCGCCATCACATTCACCGCCCCCTCCCGCAGGGTAAAAACGAGAAAAAACAGACAAAGGATGCGGTAATGGCCACAACAACCCCGACAGGGACATCGCGGCAGGGCGGTGCGAAAACGATCTTCAATGTCACCAGCGGTAACTTCCTCGAAATGTATGACTTCATGGTGTTTGGCTACTACGCCACCGCCATTGCGAAAACCTTCTTCCCCGGTGATGACCCCTTTGCCTCACTGATGCTGACGCTGATGACCTTCGGGGCGGGTTTCCTGATGCGTCCGCTGGGGGCGATTATCCTCGGCGCGTATATCGACCAGCACGGGCGTCGTAAAGGGCTGCTGCTGACGCTGGGGCTGATGGCGATGGGCACGCTGACCATTGCGGTGGTACCCGGTTACAGCACCCTCGGGATGGCGGCGCCGATCCTGATCCTGCTGGGGCGCCTGTTGCAGGGGTTCTCTGCCGGCGTCGAGCTGGGCGGTGTATCGGTCTATCTGTCGGAGATCGCGCCGAAGGGCAGGAAAGGTTTTTATGTCAGCTGGCAGTCGGGGAGCCAGCAGATAGCCGTGATTTTTGCCGCGCTGCTGGGCCTGCTGCTCAACCATCTGCTGGATAAAGGGGAAGTGACCGAATGGGGCTGGCGTATTCCCTTTGTGATCGGCTGTATGATTGTCCCGTTTCTGTTCTGGATCCGGCGCATGCTGGAAGAAACTGAAGCGTTCAGCCAGCGCAAACACCACCCGAGCATGGGCCAGATTATGCGCTCGGTCGGCAGTAACTGGGCCCTGATCCTCGCCGGTATGCTGATGGTGGTCACCACCACGGTGATGTTCTATATGATCACCGCCTTTACACCCACGTTCGGTAAAACCGTACTGATGATGAGCGACAAGCAGAGCTTCTTTGTCACTCTGTGCGTTGGCATCTCAAACCTGTTCTGGCTGCCCGTGATGGGCGCTCTTTCCGATCGCTACGGCCGCCGTCCGCTGCTGCTGCTGTTCACTGTGCTGATGATCCTCACCGCCTGGCCGGTGCTGCACTGGCTGGTGGGGTCGCCCAGTCTGTCGCATCTGCTGGAAGCCGAGCTGTGGCTCTCCTTCCTTTACGCCAGCTACAACGGGGCCATGGTGGTATACCTGACTGAAGTGATGCCCGCCGAGGTGCGTGCGACCGGCTTCTCACTGGCTTACAGTCTGGCGACCGCGCTGTTTGGTGGTTTTACGCCCGCAATGTGCAGTTATCTGATCCATGTCACCGGTGATAAAGCGATGCCGGGCGTCTGGCTGACGATTGCTGCGGTGTGTGGGCTGGCAGGGGCACTGATGATTAAGCGGCTGGTGAAGCAGTATCAGGTGCGGCGTCTGAAAGAGCCGGCGATCACGGTGTAGAGGTCAGGGCCGGAGGGCCAGTCAGCAGCAGGGGGCGACCGGAAAAAGGTTCGCCCCCTGCGCATTGGTTTATCGATAAGACAGTGACAGAATGGCGTGTTATTTACCGGTCGTTTCCATACCCATCAGACCAATCTTCAGGTACCCGGCCTGGCGCAGTTTATCCATGACGCCCATTAGCGTTTCATAATCAACCGTCTTATCGGCCTGGAAGAAGATGGTGGTGTCCTTCTTGCCTTCGGTCTGCCTGATTAACGTCTCCACCAGCGTCTCCTGCGTCACCGCATCGTTACCGATAAACAGCTGGTTATCCGCTTTGATAGACAGGTAAACCGGCTTTTCCGGGCGCGGCTGTGGGGAACTGGTGGAAGCCGGCAGGTTGACGCGAACGTCAACGGTGGCCAGCGGCGCGGCGACCATAAAGATAATCAGCAGCACCAGCATAACGTCGATAAACGGCGTGACGTTGATTTCGTGCATTTCACCGTTGCTATCGAGATCTTCGTTTAATCGCATGGCCATAATACTTAACCTACCCGCAGTTTCTGCGCTGGCTGAACGCGCTGCGCGCTTTCACTGGCTGCAAGGTCAAGGTCACGGCTCTGCAGCAGCAGAACCTGCGCGGCCACATCACCCAGCGAGGCTTTGTAGCTGCCGATGGTGCGGGCAAAGACGTTATAGATAACGACCGCAGGGATAGCGGCAACCAGACCAATCGCGGTGGCCAGCAGCGCTTCGGCAATGCCGGGGGCGACAACCGCAAGGTTGGTGGTCTGCGTCTGCGCAATGCCAATGAAGCTGTTCATGATGCCCCATACCGTACCGAACAGGCCGACAAACGGGGCGATGGCACCAATCGTCGCCAGAAAACCGTTACCGCGCCCAGCGTGACGGCTGAAAGCTGCCACACGGCGCTCCAGGCGGAAGCCGGTACGCTCTTTGATACCGTTGTTATCGTCCGATCCGGCCGACAGTTCCAGCTCGTTTTCCGCTTCTTTAATCAGCAGCGTGCTGAGACTATAGCCCTGGAAACCCTCGCAGACCAGTGCGGCTTCTTCCAGCGAGCGGACATTCGCCAGCTGCTGTTGCTCACGCTTGAGACGCCTGCGCGCTGCGCTTAATTCAACACTTTTGCTGAAGAAAATGGCCCAGGTGACAACCGATGCCAACAAAAGGCCAATCATCACCGCTTTAACCACGATGTCTGCATGCTGGTACATGCCCCAGACGGACAGGTCCATCTGCATCAAATCATTTGTCACGCTGTGTCTCCAACGTCTAATTGTTGATAGCGAAAAATTCTTCGCAGATCATACCAAAAAGACCGGGAATTGATAGTAGTTCTCATTACTATTTACAACTTTCTGGCTGTTTTTTACGCAATTTATTGACTGACGGCGCTCCCACGGGCACGGATGGTGAATTTTCATCACTTATACTGATGCTCAATACCGCGTGGACGGCTGCCGTGTTAACGTTAAAAAAAGGGTGAAAATGACACAGGAACTTTATGAGCAGCGAAAAAATTGAAACGGCACTGATTCGTGCCGGACGCGGCAAACGTTATACCCAGGGGTCGGTGAATACCGTCATTCAGCGTGCTTCGTCGCTGGTCTTTGATACTGTTGCCGATAAAAAACGGGCCACCGCCGGACGGGCAGACGGTGAGCTGTTCTACGGTCGCCGTGGCACCCTGACCCACTTCTCGCTGCAGGAGGCAATGGCCGAACTGGAAGGCGGCGCCGGCTGTGCGCTGTACCCGTGCGGTGCGGCGGCAGTCTCCAATGCCATTCTGGCGTTTGTGTCTGCCGGGGATAACGTGCTGATGAGCGGCAGCGTGTATGAGCCCACGCAGGATTTTTGCACCAAAATCCTCAGTAAGCTGGGGGTGACCACCACCTGGTTTGATCACAGCACCGGCAGTGAGATCGCTGATCTCGTCCAGCCCAATACCCGCGTAGTATTCCTGGAGTCCCCGGCGTCGATCACCATGGAAGTACAGGATGTTCCGGCGATCGTCGCGGCGATCCGCCGTAAGGCCCCGGAAACAATTATCATGATTGATAATACCTGGGGCGCGGGCATCCTTTTCCGGGCGCTGGACTTCGGTGTGGATATCTCCATTCAGGCCGGGACCAAATACCTGATTGGTCACTCGGATGCGATGATTGGCACCGCCGTCGCCAACGAACGCTGCTGGGAACAGCTGCGGGAAAACTCCTATCTGATGGGGCAGATGGCCGATGCCGATACGGCCTATATGACCAGCCGTGGCCTGCGTACGCTGGCAGTTCGCCTGCGGCAGCACGAGGAGAGCAGCCTGCGGGTTGCACACTGGCTGGCAGAACGGCCAGAAGTCGCCGTGGTGAATCACCCTGCTCTGCCGCAGTGTAAAGGGCATGCATTCTGGCTGCGTGACTTCACCGGCAGCAGCGGTCTGTTTTCCTTTATACTGAAAGAAAGACTGAGTGATGTTCAGCTGGCGGACTACCTGGATAACTTCAGCCATTTCAGTATGGCGTACTCCTGGGGCGGTTATGAATCGCTGATTCTGGCTAACCAGCCGGAAGAACTGGCCGCCATCCGTCCGGCGGGCGGTATTGATTTTACCGGTACCCTGGTACGCGTACATATCGGGCTGGAAAATGTTGACGATCTGATTGACGATTTAGCGGCTGGTTTTGCACGCCTGAACCGCTAAGGGCGATGAACATCAACAATTGATCAATGGGATAATGAGTTCGCGCCTTTGATCAAGGTGCCGGAGCGCTTTTGCAGGTACACTAGGCAGCAACGTTTTCATCGCCACCCTCATCGATGCGAGAGGTGGCACCGTCTGACCCGGTTCAGTCATCACGACTGGCATGGGGAGCGTTAAAAAAGACAGGTCATGGGTTTAACGGGATAACGAATGGGTGTACTACACGAGATTGTTCAGGCGCTCTGGCATCAGGATTTTGCCGCGCTGGCCAATCCGGACGTAATTTGGATCGTCTATGGCATTATGTTCCTGACACTGTTTCTGGAAAATGGCCTGTTACCTGCCGCATTTTTACCCGGTGACAGCCTGCTGCTGCTCGCCGGAGCGATGATTGCCAAAGGCGTGATGGCGTTTATTCCGACATTGCTGATCCTGACGACAGCCGCCAGCCTCGGGTGCTGGCTGGGGTATCTCCAGGGCCGCTGGCTGGGGAACACCCGGCTGGTCAAAGGCTGGCTTCTGCATTTACCGGCACAGTACCACCAGCGTGCATGGAATCTGTTTAATCGCCACGGTTTGATGGCGCTGCTGGTTGGCCGCTTTCTGGCCTTCGTGCGGACGATATTACCGACGCTGGCAGGGATTTCCGGCCTGAAAAACGGGCGGTTCCAGCTCTTTAACTGGATGAGTGGTGTGCTGTGGGTAGGGATTCTGGTCGGGTTTGGTTACACCATCAGTCAGGTGCCGTTTATTAAACGTCATGAAGATCAGGTGATGGCCTGTCTGATGATCCTGCCGCTGATCATGCTGACGATTGGCCTGATCGGCAGTATTGCCCTGGTGGTAAAAGGCAAAAAAGCCCGGTAATGACCGGGCTGGATATCACGCGGGGCAACGCGCTGTGCCCGCCCCGCGTCAGTCAGCGGATTACAGCTGCTCTGCGGTGGTTTCCACCAGCGCCAGCAGGACCTGAATATCCTGCAGGGTGACGGTGGGATTTAATAGCGTCATCTTCAGGCAGGTTACCCCGTCCGATTCTGTCACTCCCACGTTAGCCCGTCCCGAATCCAGCAGCGCATCACCAATTTTCTGATTCAGCAGTGCGATAGCCGCATCATCCGCGCCAGCCAGGGAGGCCGGACGATAGCGGAACAGCACGCTGGCCAGCTGTGGCTCCATCACCAACTCCAGTGACGGCTGCTCAGTGACGTACTGTGCCACCTGCTGCGCCAGGGTAACACCGTGGTCGATGATTTCAGCGTACTGCTGCTGGCCCAGCGCCTCAAGGCCCATCCACAGCTTCAGCGCATCGAAACGGCGGGTGGTTTGCAGCGATTTGGACACCAGGTTAGGCACGCCCTGCGCTTCATCGAACTCGGAGTTCAGGTATGCCGCCTGGTAGCGCATCAGCTCGTAGTGACGTGCCTCTTTCAACAGGAACGCGCCGCAGCTGATGGTCTGGAAGAACTGCTTGTGGAAGTCCAGCGTGACGGAGTCCACCAGTTCAATGCCGTCCAGGTAGTCGCGGTATTTCTCAGACAGCAGCAGCGCCCCGCCCCATGCCGCATCCACATGCACCCAGATCTGATGTTCTGCCGCCAGGCTGGCAATCGCCCGCAGCGGGTCAATAGCCCCCGCGTCAGTGGTGCCTGCGGTGGCCACAATCGCCAGAATCTGTTCGCCGTTGGCCTGTGCCTGAGCAATCTTTTCCGCCAGGTCATTGACGTCCATGCGTGCAAAGCGGTCGGTTTTCACCAGCGTAACGGAACGGTAACCCAGTCCCATCAGTGCCATATTCTTCTGCACGGAGAAGTGCGCATTTTCGGAACAGAACACTTTGATCTTGCTCAGATCGCCTGGCAGCCCGTCCTGCTGGACAGAATGGCCAATGCGCGCAAAGAAGGCATCGCGCGCCAGCATCAGGCCCATCAGATTACTCTGGGTGCCACCGCTGGTGAACACTCCGGCATCACCCGGCTGGTAGCCTACCTGCGTGCGCAGCCATTCGATCAGCTTCACCTCAATAATGGTAGCCGACGGGCTCTGATCCCAGGAGTCCATACTCTGGTTAGTGGCGTTAATCAGCACTTCCGCCGCCTGGCTGACCACCAGACTCGGGCAGTGCAGGTGGGCGACGCACTGTGGGTGATGAACCGACAGGCTGTCTTTTAAGAAGAATTCGACCGCACGCTCAATCGCGGCCTGGTTACCCAGGCCCTGAGAGGTGAAGTCCAGCTGGATGCGCTCACGCAGTTCAGCCACGCTTTTTCCCTGATACATTTCAGGCTGTTGCAGCCACTGCACCACGGCTTCGCTGGTCTGTTTAATCGCTTGCTGATACGCATCCGTGCTTTGCGCTGACGCGGCCAGAATCGGGTTTAACCGGGACATCACTTACTCCAGTTATACAGGTTTGACGCCAGCAGACAGCAGGGCGTGTTCGAATTTGTCCAGGAAAACACCCAGCTCTTCATTGGTGATCAACAGGGACGGCAGCAGACGCAGCACACAGCCGTGACGACCACCACGCTCCAGGATCAGACCGTTTTCGAAGCATTTCTTCTGAAGCAGTGCGGACAGCTCGCCGTCGGCCGGATGGCAGCCCATATGATCCGCCGCTTCCTGTGGCTTAACCAGCTCAATACCGATCATCAGGCCCAGACCGCGAACGTGGCCAATCACCGGATAGCGCTTCTGCAGTTCAGCCAGTTTGCCTTTCAGCCACTCGCCCTGCTCTGCCACTTTCGCCGCCACGTTATTGTCTTTCAGGATTTTCAGCGTAGTCAGGCCGGTGGCCATCGCCAGCTGGTTGCCGCGGAAGGTCCCGGTATGGTGGCCAGGAGACCAGGCATCGAACTGCTTTTTGATGCCCAGCACGGCCAGAGGCAGACCGCCGCCGACGGCTTTTGACATCACAATGATGTCCGGTTCAATGCCCGCGTGTTCAAAGGCGAACTGTTTACCGGTACGGCAGAAACCGGCCTGGACTTCATCAATGATCAGCAGAATACCGTGTTCCTGAGTGACCTTACGGATACGCTGCAGCCACTCGGCCGGTGCCGGGTTCACCCCGCCCTCGCCCTGTACGGCTTCCAGGATCACGGCCGCAGGCTTGCGCACGCCGCTCTCAACGTCGTTGATCAGGTTATCGAAGTAGTAGGTCAGCGCTTTAACACCGGCTTCACCGCCAATCCCCAGCGGGCAACGGTACTGGTGCGGATAAGGCATAAACTGCACTTCCGGCATCATGCCATCGACCGCTTCTTTTGGTGACAGGTTACCGGTCACGGACAGCGCGCCGTGGGTCATGCCGTGGTAACCACCGGAGAAGCTGATCACACCGGCGCGGCCGGTCACTTTTTTCGCCAGCTTCAGCGCGGCTTCAACCGCATCAGCACCGGATGGGCCGGTGAACTGCAGGCAGTACTCTTTCCCCTGACCTGGCAGTAAGGACAGCAGGTATTCAGAGAACTGGTCTTTTAACGGCGTTGTCAGGTCTAGAGTATGTAACGGCAAGCCGCTGGTAATGACATTCTGGATGCTCTGTAAAACGTCCGGATGGTTATGTCCAAGCGCCAGCGTTCCCGCGCCGGCAAGGCAGTCAAGATAGTGATTATTTTCAACATCAGTGATCCAAACACCCTGAGCTTTCGCAATTGCAAACGGCAATTTACGGGGATAGCTCCTTACATTAGATTCAAACTCAGCCTGTCTGGCTAAATAGGTCTCATTGTTTCCATCAAAAGATTTGGCATCTAAAGTATCAATACGGACTTTATCCGTCATCATATCTCTCCTACAACCGGGGGTTTGTTTAACGCCGCAGTTGAATTAATTGAATTAAGTAATAAGTGGGCCATGCATAAAACGCGGCCAATATATGGCTTTTTAAGTATCTTCTCAATACATTATTTTATTTAGATTTTCTTACTAATTATCAACGTGTTGTTAATTTTTTTCCCGCTAAACCGTTGATATAATGCCCCCAGGCGGATCGTCACCTACCCCACCTGACGCATCCGGGACATCTCTTCGCCTGGCGTGACGCCAAAGTAGCGTTTAAATTCGCGTGAAAATTGCGACGGGCTTTCATAGCCGACCCGGATGGCCGCGACGCTGGCCTTCATTCCTTCCTGCAACATCATCATGCGCGCCTGATGCAGGCGATAGCTTTTCAGATACTGCAGTGGTGACGTACTGGTCACCGCTTTAAAGTTATGGTGAAACGCCGAGACGCTCATATTGGCTTCGGCCGCCAGCAGGTCAACGCTGAGATTGTCGGTAAAGTGGTGCTCAATGCGGCGCAGCGCACGGGCAATCTGGCTGAACTGGGTCTGCCGGCTGACCAGCGCCAGTAGTGCGCCGCCACAGGGCCCCTGCAGGACGTGGTAGAGAATTTCACGCACAATCTGCGGGCCCAGTACGCGGGCATCGCGCGGATGGCGCATCACGTCCAGCAGCCGTTCGGTCGCGCACAGCATCGCTTCGGTCAGCAGCGCCGAGTGAATACCTCGCGTTTGCGGCTCTGGACGAAAGCCGTCGTCGTCCCCGATATCAATCAGCAGATCCTGCAGCTTCAGCGCATCGACGCGCAGCGACAGTCCCGCCAGCGGCTGTTCCGGCGTGGCGAAGGTTTCACACTCAAACGGCAGCGGCACGGTAAGCATCAGATACTTGGTGGCGTCATACTGAAATACGCTGTTGCCGAGATAGCCGGTTTTCTGCCCCTGAAACAGGATCACAATGGCCGGCTGATACATCACCGGCTGGCGTGCCCAGTAACGGTCAGCGTGTATGAGGGAGATCCCCGGCACCGGAGCCACCTGATGTTTATCGCCGGTCACCAGACTGATGACCTGTTGCGCCAGCCGGGCGCAGATTGCCTGTCTATCCATTTTGATTCCCGCCTGCAGAATGAAACCCGGGCGTATCATCGCCCTGGTTCCGGTATTTCTCCACCCCTTTGGAGGATCAGGCAAGAAACAGGCAGAAATGAGCATTGAGCCATGCCCGGCCGCTGGCGACAATTGAACGCCGGATCCAGCCGATACCCCTTTCAACAGGATTGCCCGTGATGAATAATTTTGTTCTGCATACCCCGACCCGTATTCTGTTCGGCCAGGGGCAGATCGCCCATCTGGCTGCTGAAATTCCGGCGGGCAGCAGAGTGCTTGTCACCTTCGGCGGTGGCAGCGTGAAAAACAACGGCGTGATGGCGCAGGTGTATCACGCCCTCGAGGGCTTCGACGTCCAGGCGTTCGGCGGTATTGAGCCTAACCCCAGTTTTGAAACGCTGATGCAGGCGGTTGAGGTGGTGAAGCGTGAAAAGATCACCTTCCTGCTGGCCGTCGGTGGAGGATCCGTGCTCGACGGCACCAAGTTTATCGCCGCCGCCGCGTTTTATCCGCAGGACCCGTGGCATATTCTGCAAACAGGTGGCACAGACATCCAGCAGGCACTGCCGATCGGCTCCGTGCTGACGCTGCCTGCCACTGGTTCAGAGTCTAACCGCAGTGCGGTGATCACCCGCCGTGCCACTCAGGATAAGCAGGCCTTCCGCAGCCATCATGTTTTCCCGCGCTTTGCCGTGCTGGATCCGGTTTATACCTACAGCCTGCCGCCGCGCCAGATCGCCAACGGCGTAGTGGATGCGTTTGTGCATACGATTGAACAGTACCTGACGTATCCGGTCGAGGCCTGCGTGCAGGATCGTTTTGCCGAAGGTCTGCTGCTGACCTTGATCGGGGAAGGCCCGAAAGCACTGGCCGAACCGGAAAATTACGACGTCCGCGCCAACGTCATGTGGAGCGCGACCCTGGCGCTGAACGGTCTGATCGGGGCCGGCGTGCCGCAGGACTGGGCCACGCATATGCTGGGCCACGAAATCACGGCGTTACATGAGCTGGATCACGCCCAAACGCTGGCGATCGTCCTGCCCTCGCTGATGAATATTCAGCGCGCGACCAAACGTAAGAAGCTGCTGCAGTACGCCGCCCGCGTCTGGGGGATAAACGACGGCAACGATGAAGAGCGCATCGATGCCGCCATCGCCGCCACCCGCAATTTCTTTGAGCAGATGGGCGTACCGACGCGCTTCAGGGACTATCAGCTCGACGGTTCTTCAATCCCGCAGCTGCTGAAAAAGCTGGAGGAAAAAGGCCTGACCGCACTGGGTGAACATCAGGATATTTCCCCTGAGGTCAGCCGTCAGATTTATCTGGATGCCCGTTAATCCCTCCCCGAGTCCTGTGTATCAACTAGACTTAGAGTCATTAACCGGTGCCCGCGCACCGGTTCACACGCTGATAAGGAGATAACATGGCAGATCAACCGATTATTAAACTGCACGATGGCAATATGATGCCCCAGCTTGGCCTGGGTGTCTGGCAGGCCAGTATTGATGAGGCCCGCGCCGCCGCCGTGAAAGCACTCTCCGTCGGTTATCGCTCCATTGATACCGCCGCCATCTATAAGAACGAAGAGGGTATCGGCCAGGCATTACAGGAAACGGACGTGGCACGTGAGGATATCTTCGTGACCACCAAGCTGTGGAATGACGATCAGCTTAACGCGCCTCAGGCACTGGAAACCAGCCTGAAGAAACTGCAGCTCGACAGCGTCGATCTCTATCTGATGCACTGGCCCTGCCCGGCAAAGGACAACTTTGTTGAAGCGTGGAAAGCGATGATTGAACTGCAAAAGCAGGGGCTGACGAAAAGCATCGGCGTCTGTAACTTCAACGAGCCGCACCTGAAGCGCCTGCTGGATGAAACCGGCGTCAGCCCGGTGATCAACCAGGTGGAGCTGCATCCGATGCTGCAACAGCGCACGCTGCATGCCTGGAATGCCCTGCATCAGATCCAGACTGAATCCTGGAGCCCGCTGGCCCAGGGCGGCAAAGGCGTTTTCGACAAAGACGTGATCAAACAGCTGGCGAAGAAATACGATAAAACGCCGGCTCAGATTGTGATCCGCTGGCACCTCGACAGTGGTCTGGTGGTGATCCCGAAATCGGTCACGCCTTCGCGCATTGAAGAGAACTTTAAGGTGTTCGACTTCCGCCTGCAAAAAACGGAAATCAGTGAGATTGCAGCACTGGATGAGGGGAAACGCCTGGGGCCGGACCCGGATGAGCTGAATTAAGCGGAGGCCGCGCGTGGGACGACGGAAAACAGGTCGTCCTCATTTTCCCCGCTGCGACACGCCCGACGGCAATGCTGAGCCCGTCACCGCAGCACCTTAACCCATAGGCTGCGGTGACGGGCTCACCGCCAGCTGCCCCGCCGTCCCGCGATCGGCCAGTTCCAGCGTCTGGCTGTAATAGGTAAACGGGAAATGCTCGGACGAGGCCTGGGTAAAGGACACGAACAGCTCCACGTCACCGTCCACCCACAGTGTATCTTTCCAGCCGCGATCTTCCGCCATGGGTTGTGCCCCGTTCACGCTTTTAATCAGGAACATCACCCCCTGAATATGGAATGACTGCGGCAGGTCGGCGTGAATAATCCAGCGCTCAAAGCTCCCCTGCTGCGCCTGCACATCAATCCTGTTCATATCCCACAGCGCACCGTTGATGCCCGGCATTGAGTCGCCTAAGCGGAACTCACGCGTGCGGCTGACGGCTCCCTCAATCACCTGATCTGCCAGCAACCGCATCGGCAGATTGTCGGTCACCAGCGGCAGCAAGCCGGTGGGACGCAGCGTCAGGATCAGCGTCGAGGTGAGGATAGAGGACGGTTCAAAGAAGCCGCGCAGGCGGTCAACAATGCCGGCGGCCTCGCCGGCCGTAATCGACACTTCATCGCCCTGAGACATATCCACGAGGATTTCGCGCCGTTCACCCGGTGCCAGCGACAGCTGCTCTACCGCCACCGGTGCAGGCAGAAAACCCTGATCGCTGGCAATGACATTGAACGGCCGGCTGTCGCTCATCCTCAGCTGATAGCGGCGCGCGTTTGAAGCATTGAGCAGGCGCAGGCGTACCCAGCCGCGGGAGACTTCCAGATACGGATTCTGCACGCCGTTGACCAGCAGCGTGTCCCCCACAAACCCACCGCTGCCCGGCGGGTCATATTCCGCTGCGCCAAAATTATCCAGCCGTTTATCCTGAATAATCAGCGGAAAATCATCCACCCCGTAATGGTTAGGGATGGGCAGGGATTTGCTGATCTCATCTTCCACCAGCCACATGCCCGCCAGCCCGTTGTAAACGTGGGGCGCCATGCGATTCGGGGTATTGGCATGATACCAGCAGGTGGCCGCTGACTGACGGATCGGCACCACCGGTGCCCAGTCTACCCCTGGCGACATCATACGCGCTGCGCCGCCCATCAGCACGCCGGGCACCTGAAGACCGCTCACCGTCATGGAGACGGGTTCATTCAGGCGGTTGCTGTAGATCAGCTTCACGTCGTCGCCATTCCATACGCGCACCGTCGGGCCAAGATAGTGGCCGTTAATGCCCCATACCGGCACTTTATTACTGCCGTTAAAAGACCAGTGGCTGCGCTGCAGCGTCAGGAACAGCGGCTGTCCGCGACGTGATTCAATTAAAGGAGGAACGGGTAGCGCGCTGGCCTGCCCGGCAGCGCGGGCGCTGAAAGGAACAGCAGTGGCACAAAGGGCAATACCCGAGGCTTGAATAAACTGACGTCGACTGAAGGACATACCCTCTCCGTAAGTCAAAACCGGCCGCCACAGCGACCGTATTCCATTTTTATCATTATGCGCGGGCTGTGTATCCGCGAGATGTGCTGCCGTCAAAATACAAACGACATCGCCGTCGTCACGGCCACTGCGTTAATTTATAGCTTACCTGACGCTTCCCGTGCGGCAACTTCAGCATTTAACTCATCCAGCTTTGCTGACATCAGTTCGCGACAGTGGGTGGCCAGCTTGCGCACGGACTGCTCGGCAAAGGCCTGCGTGTCAACCGGCGGCAGCATTTCCACAATCGCCAGCCCATTTTTCAGGCGGTTCAGTTTAATTTTACCGTGCGTATTTGACACCACCACCGGAATAATCGGCACACCCGCCGCCACTGCCGCATGGAAGGCACCGGTTTTAAACGGCAGCAGGCCACGGCCCCGGCTGCGCGTCCCTTCCGGGAACATCAGGAAAGAGATCCGCTTACGTTTAAACTGATCCACCAGTTCACCGATAGTGCCGTGTGCTTTAGCACGGTTATCCCGGTCAATCAGCAGGTTACCGGTGAGCCAGTAGAGCAGACCAAAGAACGGGACCCACAGCAGACTGCGTTTACCCACGGTCACTGTCGTGGGCTGCACCATTTTGGCCGCGGTGATCATGTCGTAATTGTTCTGGTGGTTACAGATATAGATCGCGTTGGGATAGTCTTCTGCGCCGACGGGTTTCCGCAACTCAACTTTCAGGCCAAACACCGGAGCCAGACGCCCGAAAAGGTGGCCAAACGTGGCAACGTGGCGGGGATCGCGCGGACTGAACAAACAGTAAATACAGCCAAAGACACATAACAGTATTGAATAAATCACGACGATCATAAGACGTAAAATAGCGAGCATAACAACCTCATTATCACTTGCAGGTATCGCGCCAGGCAGCGCCAGGCGCGCCTGAGCTTATTCTATTTTTTCTGACAGCACATCCGCCTGCGTATCCGTGATACGCAGGCGGGCAGAGCGCATTACTCTTCGCTGTCATCCACAGGGGCTGGACGGGCCGGGCCATCGACATCCACCCGGTCAATGCGCTGCAGGCCACGCGGCAGCAGCGTGCCGCGACGGCCACGTTCGGCGCGGAACTTCTGCAGATCGGCCGCTTTCAGCGTCAGTTTACGCTTACCGACGTGCAGCGTAATGTCACTTTGCGGCGTCAGCAGCAGGAGCCAGGCCAGCTTATCCTCACCGGAGGCCGCCTGGGCCGACGGAATCGAGACAATCTTATTGCCCTTGCCTTTAGACAGCTGCGGTAAATCGCCCACCGGGAACATCAGCATCCGCCCGGCGCTGGTGATCGCCAGCAGCAGGTCGTCGTTGCTGTGGATCGCCATCGGGGTCATCACTCTGGCGTTGGCAGGCAGCGTCAGCAGCGCTTTACCGGCACGGTTACGGGAAATCAGATCGCTGAAGGTGCAGACAAAACCATAGCCGGCATCAGAGGCCATCAGCAGTTTTTGATCCTCCTCCTCCATCAGCACCTGTTCGATCACCGCGCCAGGCGGTGGCGTCAGTTTGCCCGTCAGCGGTTCACCCTGACCGCGTGCCGATGGCAGGGTGATCGGGTCCAGCGCATAGCTGCGCCCGGTCGAGTCAATAAAGGCCACCGGCTGGTTGCTCTTGCCGCGCGCGGCGGCACGGAAGCTGTCCCCGGCTTTGTAGCTGAGGCCTGCCGGGTCGATATCATGTCCCTTGGCACTGCGCACCCAGCCACTCTGTGACAGCACGATAGTCACCGGCTCGGACGGCACCAGCTCGCTTTCACTAATCGCTTTCGCTTCTTCGCGTTCGCGCAGCGGAGAACGGCGGTCATCCCCGTAAGCATCGCTGTCAGCCTGCAGCTCTTTTTTCAGCAGCGTATTCATTTTGCGCTCAGAGGCCAGCAGCCCTTCCAGATACGCCCGCTCTTTTTCCAGTTCATCCTGCTCGCCGCGAATTTTCATCTCTTCCAGTTTGGCGAGATGGCGGAGTTTCAGCTCGAGGATGGCTTCAGCCTGGGTTTCAGAGAGGTCGAAACGCGACATCAGCACCGGCTTCGGCTCATCTTCAGAGCGGATGATATGGATCACTTCGTCAATATTGAGGAACGCTACCAGCAAACCGCCGAGGATATGCAGGCGCTTCTGCACCTTATCCAGACGGAAGTTCAGGCGGCGACGCACCGTATCACGGCGGAACACCAGCCACTCGCTGAGGATCTCCAGCAGGTTTTTTACTGCCGGGCGATTATCCAGGCCAATCATGTTCAGGTTAATGCGGTAGCTGCGTTCCAGATCGGTGGTGGCAAACAGATGGTTCATTACCTGTTCCATATCCACACGATTGGAGCGTGGCACAATCACGAGGCGCGTCGGATTTTCGTGGTTGGATTCATCGCGCAGGTCTTCCACCATCGGCAGCTTTTTATTGCGCATCTGGGCAGCGATCTGCTCCAGCACGCGTGCCCCGGACACCTGGTGAGGCAGCGCAGTGATCACCACGTCACCGTCTTCTTTCTTCCACACCGCGCGCATCCGCACCGAGCCACGACCGCTCTGGTAAATTTTACGGATCTCGTTGCGCGGCGTAATGATCTCCGCTTCCGTCGGATAATCCGGCCCCTGAACGATATCCAGCAGCTCATCAAGCGTGGTTTTCGGGCTGTCGATCAGCGCAATGGCGGCTTTCGCGACTTCGCGCAGGTTATGCGGTGGAATATCGGTCGCCATCCCCACGGCAATACCGGTGGTGCCGTTGAGCAGAATATTCGGCAGGCGTGCCGGCAGCATTGACGGTTCCTGCATGGTGCCGTCGAAGTTAGGGACATAATCGACGGTGCCCTGACCGAGCTCTCCCAGCAGGACTTCAGCATACTTCGACAGGCGTGACTCGGTATAACGCATCGCGGCGAAGGATTTTGGATCGTCCGGTGCCCCCCAGTTCCCCTGGCCATCGACCAGCGGGTAACGATAGGAGAACGGCTGTGCCATCAGCACCATGGCTTCATAGCAGGCGCTGTCGCCGTGCGGATGGTATTTACCCAGCACGTCACCGACGGTACGGGCCGATTTTTTGAACTTAGCGTTGTTGCTCAGTCCCAGTTCCGACATTGCATACACAATGCGGCGCTGAACCGGCTTCAGGCCATCGCCAATATAAGGAAGCGCACGATCCATGATGACGTACATGGAATAGTTAAGGTACGCATTCTCGGTAAAGGTATGCAGGGCAAGGCGCTCTGCACCATCCTGCGTCAGATCAGTCATTGTTCTCTCTTCCTCACATCGCGGCGCGTTAAGGGCCAGCGGCACACAGCGGTAGGTTTGGCGAGGATAGTACCTTATCTGATAAGGGTCTGTCACAGGGATCAACGGTTAAGCCCGGCTGCAGGCAACGAAGGGTGACGGGCTCGCGCCGAAATTACGCGTTGAGCAGCAGAAGGAATAATGGGAATAATATGAGAACAGGATCACATTTATTTCCCTCCAGGTTAATGTGATCTTCCTCTCAAATAATTTCACCTCGCCACGTCGTTTTAATTTTGTCCCGCAAAGGGACAAGCTTTAGTATTGCCCGCTGGCCTGGCAGCAACTAGATTTACTCTCATTCAGTCAGCACAAGATAAATCCAACCCGGAATGATAAATAAATAAAACTTAAGGGTGATCTGATGCAACTACTTACCTCACGACAACATAAATTGCTGAAGTATCTGCTGCAGCATCAGGAACATGTCCCGGTTAAAAATATGGCCAGCTGGCTGGCCGTGTCAGAAAAAACGGTACATCGGGATATCCAGTTTATCGAAACATTATTAACCGAGTGGAATATCACGACAGATAAAAAGACAGGCATTGGTATTATGCTGATTGTCGACGATAGTCAGCGTTTAATGCTGTTAGAGCAACTGATTACGCCAGAGGAAGGGAGCGCAGAGGCGCTGGTGAATAATTCACGGCGGGTAAAAATTGCCTCGCAGCTTCTGAGCGACACACCGCGGGAAACGTCGATCAGTAAGCTGTCAGAGCGCTACTTTATCAGTAGCGCCTCTATTGTTAACGATCTGAAAATCATTGAAAGCTGGATAGCCCCGCTTGGCCTGACGCTGGTACGTGGCCAGAGCGGAACACATATCGAAGGCAGTGAAAACCATATCCGCCAGGCCATGGCCTCGCTGATTAATGATGTGATGAATTTTCAGGAACCCGGAGCAGTTAACCCTTCACGCCTTGATCCCGGCAGCTATAAAGCGCTGACGCACTATTTTGGTGAAGAGGATGTGCTTTTTGTTCAGCAGCTTTTACAGCAGATGGAACAGCAGTTAACGTATCCATTAGGGGAACCTTATTATATTAATCTCTTTACGCATATATTAATCATGATGCACCGAATGGCACTGGGGAACCCACTTATTCTTAGCGAAGAAAACATTAATCAGAAAGCCGATGAAATCGTTTTTAATATTGCACAGGGAATGGTCGACCAGGTTGAAAAAAGAATTAACAATACATTACCGTGCGATGAAGTGTGGTTTGTTTACCAATATATTATTTCATCCGGCATTGTGGTTGAAGAAAATTCCGCCAATCCGCCGCTGTACTGTCAACTGTCCAATAGTGAATCACGTCATTTAACGCTGGATTTAATCGCAACTTTTTCTGAGGTGATTAATATCAATCTCAAGGACGACCGTCTGCTACATGAAGGCCTGTTGATTCATATTAAACCCCTTCTTAACCGGCTGAAATACCATATTCGCATCCGCAATCCGCTGCTGGAGGATATTAAACAGGAACTGGGCGATATTTATCAGCTCACCGGACACGCCGTGCTGCAACTGTGCCAGCGCTTTCAGTTACCGGAGATTGCGGATGATGAGATTGGCTATCTGACCGTGCATTTTCAGGCTGCGCTGGAGCGGCAGATTGCCCATAAACGCATCCTGATCGTGTGTTCCAGCGGTGTTGGCACTTCGCATCTGCTGAAAAGCCGCATTCTGCGTGCGTTCCCTGACTGGGTGGTCGCTGGCGTGGTATCGGCCAGCACAATGATCCCGTTTTGCCAGCAGCAGGATATTGAGCTGATCATCTCAACCATTCATCTGGCCGAGCAGCCGCTGCCCGTGGTGTACGTATCGGCTTTTTTTAACGATGACGATATTAAGCGCGTCACCGAGAAGGTCATTGCCAGCAAATTACTGCAGGCAACCGATCGTATCAAGGTGTCAGAACACGTCTTTTCAACTTGTATTTAAGAGGTTTGCCGATGGATATCACTAAGATTCTCAGCGCCCGGCGCGTCAAATTAAACATGAACGCCAGCAGTAAAGACGAAGCGATCCGCGAACTGACTGATTTGCTGTATGAGGACGGTGCCCTGACCTCGAAAGAGGATTTTATGCACGACGTCTGGCTGCGTGAAGCGGAAGGTTCAACCGGGTTTGAGAATCATATTGCCATTCCGCACGGTAAATCACTGGCGGTAAAACAGACCACACTGGCTATTGGCCGCACCCGCACCGATATCCCGTGGGAAACGCTCGATGGCAGCGAAGTACGCTGCATTATTTTATTTGCGGTGCGCATGGAAGATCAAAATACCACCCATATTCGCCTTCTGTCTCAGGTGGCCTGTGCCCTGGCCGATGATGACGTGATAGCCCAACTGTTACAAGAGCAGGATGCCGACAGCATTATCGAACTGTTCAGCCAGTACGCGGAAACAGACCTCTGTTAACCCTGAAGACGAGGCATACCATGAAAATTGTTTGTGTGGCCGCCTGCACGGCAGGCATCGCGCATACCTATATCGCGCGAGAAAAACTGATTAAAGGCGCGAAGGCGCTCCACTTCGACATCCTGGTCGAAACCCAGGGCACCATCGGTACCGAGAATCCCCTGAGTGCGGCAGATATCGCTGCCGCTGACGTGGTGATCCTGGCGGTGGATATCAAAATCAACGGCGAGGAACGTTTTAAGGGTAAACCGGTGGTACGGGTAAAAACCGATGTTGTGATTAAGTCCCCGGTGAAATTCCTTGAAAAAGTGGCCGATTCGCTCGCACGCGCCTGACCACTCTGAGGGGAGATCACCATGAACAGTCAATCTAAAAAACTGGGACAAGAGATTAAGGGACATCTGTTGACCGGGATCTCATGGATGATCCCGCTGATCGTCGCCGCCGGGATCTGCATTGCGCTCGGTCAGGTGATCGGCGGCCCCGACGTCGGTAAACAGACCGGGACCGTCGCATGGATGCTGAATCAGATCGGCGGCTGGGGAATGGGCCTGATCGTCCCGCTGATCTCCGCCGCTATCGCATGGTCGGTTGCCGACCGCCCGGGTTTTGCACCGGGCCTGATCGTCGGTTTTATCTGCGGGCAGATCGGCACCGGGTTTATCGGCGGTATTCTGGGCGGCTTCCTGGTGGGCTACACCGTGCTTGTCCTTAAGCGCAGCATCAAACTTCCCGCGTCGATGCAGGGACTGATGCCAGTGATGATCCTGCCGGTGCTGAGCACGGTCATTGCCGGGCTACTGATGATGACCTTTATTGGTCAGCCGATCGTCTGGCTACAGAAAGCGCTGATCCATCTGCTGGAGTCGATGCAGGGCGGATCGAAGTTTCTGATGGGGGCGATCCTTGGCGCCATGGCCACTTTTGACTTTGGGGGGCCGGTCAATAAAACCATGTCGCTGTTCGCTGACGGCATGCTGGTCGATGGTATTTACGGCCCGGAAGCCGTGAAGTTTGTCGGTTCGATGATCCCTCCGTTTGGTATCACCCTCTCCTTCCTGCTGACGCGAAACAAGTACACTCGCGCCGAAAAAGAGGCGCTGAAGGCGGCCTTTCCGATGGGGCTTTGCATGATCACCGAAGGGGTGATCCCGATTGCGGCACGCGACCTGTTTCGCGTGGTCGGCAGCTGTGTCGTGGCGTCGGCCATTGCTGGCGGGTTGATTATGGTCTGGGGCGTTGAGGCACCGGTGCCGCACGGTGGCATGTTTGTCGTCCCGCTGTTCACTAAGCCCGTGATGTTCTGCCTGGCGCTGGGAATTGGCACTGTTATCTGCGGCGTGATGTTGTCGCTGATTAAAAAGCGCGTGACAGAAGCCGATGAAGAGTTCAACGACGTCGATGATGGCAGCCTGCGCGACGAAGACATTAAATTCACTCTGGAATAAGGAGTTGTTATGTACGCCTCAATGAAAGCCGTGATTGCCGATGCCTTTCAGCGACAGTACGCGGTGTTAGCCATTAACTGCTTCAACCTGGAAAGCGCGCGTGCGGCCATTCACGCCGCCAGTGCACAGCGCGCCCCGATTATCCTGAATATCTATCAGGGGCACTGCGAACACTTCCCACCGGCGGTCGCGCTGCCGCTGGTCAGGGCGCTGGCAGAGCAGGCCAGCGTGCCGGTAGCCCTCAGTCTTGATCACGGCCGCGACTTTAGCCTGATTGGTCAGTGCTTTCGCGCCGGATTCACCGGTCTGATGATTGACGCCTCCGCTTTTCCGCTGGAGGAGAACATCCGCCAGACTCAGCAGGTGGTGCAGATGGCGCACACCGCCGGGGTTTGCGTGGAGGGTGAGCTGGGCCATATTGCTGATGCACCGGTCTATGACCTGCAGGATGCCAGCGTCAAGATGACCCGGGTGGCCGATGTGGTGCCGTTTATCACGCAAACTGGCATTGACCTGCTGGCCGTGTCGGTCGGTACCGCTCACGGTCTTTACCCTGCGGGCGTGACCCCGAAGATTGATTTTACCCGACTGGAGGCGCTGCACTGCGCCTCAACGCTACCGCTGGCCCTGCATGGCGGCAGCGGCACCCAGGCCGGGGATATTCGCCGCGTCAGCCAGCACGGTGTGGCAAAGATTAACGTTGGTGCGGCGGTGTTTGAAGCCGGAAAAAGCGCACTGCAACAGGCCCTAAAACAGCACCCTCAGGCGGAGCTCCCCGATCTGATGGCGGTGATGGAATCTGCCTGTCGCGAAGTGGTTACTGAGTATCTCAACTGGTCTGGCGCCGTGGGTAAAGCGTAACGCCTGATCCGATTCCGTTCACCCTGCATTCCGTCAGTGACCTTCACTGATGCAGGAAAGTCTTGCCCAAAATCTGACTCTTAAGGAGTACAACCATGTTGATGTCTATGCACGAACTGTTAAAACCAACCCGTGAAAATCGCTTCGCCATTGGTGCCTTTAACGTGGCCGACAGCTGCTTTATCCGCGCCGTCGTCGAACAGGCGGAAGCCAGTAACAGCCCGGCGATCATCTCCATCCACCCCAGTGAACTGGAGTTCGTGACCGATGAGTTCTTCGGCTATGTGCGTGAGCGTACCCTGCGCAGCCGTATTCCTTTTGTTATTCACCTTGATCACGGCGCATCGGTTGAGCACGTCCAGCGTGCCATTCAGTGCGGGTTTACCTCCGTGATGATTGATGGATCGCTGCTGCCGTATGAAGAAAATGTGGCGCTGACGAAGGAAGTGGTGAAGCTGGCCCATGCGGTGGGGATCTCGGTGGAAGGCGAGCTGGGCACCATTGGTGATACCGGCACGTCAGTGGAGGGCGGGGTCAGTAAGGTCATTTATACCGATCCCGATCAGGCTGAGGATTTTGTCGCCCGGACTGGCGTGGATACGCTGGCGGTCGCCATCGGCACCGCACACGGCATTTATCCAAAAGATATGAAGCCGGAGCTGCAAATGCATATCCTGCGCGAGATCTCACAGCGCGTGTCGATCCCGCTGGTGCTGCACGGCGGATCGGCCAACCCGGATGCGGAGATAGCAGAATCCGTGACGCTGGGCGTGGGTAAGATCAATATTTCCAGTGATATGAAATATGCCTATTTCGCCAAAGCGCGTGAGATCCTCAGCCGCGAAGCCTGGTGGGATCCGAATGCCATCTATCCGGAGCCGATCAAGGCGGCAAAAGCGGTGATCGCCTATAAAATGTCCCTGTTTGGATCGACGGGTAAAGCGGATTTATATCGTTAGGGTAGCTCTTTGGTTTGGGCCACTGTTTTAAGGTCCAGGGCCAGGCCTTAAGGTTAAGGGGGTTTCGCTTTCCCGCTGCGCGGGTGGAGCGACAAGGGGCGGCCAGTCGCCGCCGCCCCTGGAACTTGACCTGGCCCTGGCCTGCCGTTATTTCCCCGCTAACCACTGCTGCACAATCTGCTGGTATTCACCGGTGGCTTTACTCAGGTGCAGCCACTGATCAACGTACATTTTCCAGCTGATGTCATCGCGTGGCAGCATCCAGGCCTTTTCCCCGTACTGCAGCGGCTTATCCGGGTTAATGGCGCACAGCGACGGATAGCGCTTCTGTTGATACAGCGCTTCAGAGGCGTCGGTGATCATCACGTCCGCTTTTTTGTCCACCAGCTGCTGGAAAATCGTCACGTTATCGTGAAACAACGTCAGGTTTGCTTTCGGCAGGTACGCGTGGACGAAGGCCTCATTGGTTCCCCCCGCCGGTTCAATCAGACGTACCGATGGTTTGTTCATCTGTTCCACCGTACGGTATTTCTTCTTATCCGCGCAGCGCACCAGGGGAATTTTGCCATCGGTATCCAGCGGGTTGGCGAACCATGCCGTCTGCTGGCGTTTCAGCGTCACTGAAACGCCCCCCAGGGCTACGTCGCACTGCTTGCCGATAAAATCAGGCGTCAGGGTTTTCCAGGTGGTCGGCACCCACTTCACCTCCGCCCCCAGACTTTTTGCCAGCGACTGCACCAGGGAGATATCAATCCCCTCATAGCTGCCGTCCTGACGCAGATAGGTATAGGGCTTATAATCTCCGGTGGTGCAGACCACCAGGGTTTTGCTTTGCATGGCACGGTCAAGATGTGACTGCGCGCTGGCGCTGCCCGCGACCAGCAGGAGGGCCACAGCCCCGATTTTCATCATCATAGTTCTCTCATTGTTATTATCAGTGCCGCGTATTGTTGCTTAAAACGCAATAGTATTGTGATTAGCACCCCATTTTTCTCACAGCCGACGTCGGATACACTCTCCGGTATTGCACACTGTTGAGAAAAAATCATGAGCCAGATTTTAATTATTGATGCCGGTAAAGCCTTCGCCCACTCAAAAGGTGAACTGAACCATACTCTGACCCAGGTCGCAGCGAGCTTCCTGCGCGATGCCGGGCATCAGGTCGATGTCACCGTGCTGGACGACGGTTACGTGGTCGCCGATGAAATCGACAAATATCTTGCCGCCGATACCGTTATTTATCAAATGCCGGGCTGGTGGATGGGCGAGCCGTGGACGCTGAAAAAATATATCGACGAGGTCTTCACCGAGGGCCACGGTAAACTGTACGCCAGCGATGGCCGTACCCGCTCCGATGCGGCGAAAAAATATGGTTCCGGTGGCCTGCTGCAGGGCAAAACCTATATGCTGTCCCTGACCTGGAATGCGCCGCTCCAGGCGTTTACCGACCCGGAACAGTTCTTTGAAGGCGTGGGCGTAGACGGTGTCTATCTGCACTTCCACAAGGCCAACCAGTTCCTCGGTATGGACGGTCTGCCAACCTTTATCTGTAACGATGTGATCAAACAGCCGGATATTGCAGGCGATATCGCACGCTATCGGACTCATCTGAGCGCGATTTTTGCTTAACTGGACACTCACCCATTGGGTTCCCCGGTAAAAAGGAAACAGTATGCTGACCGTAATCGCTGAAATCTGTATCAAGCCAGGCCGACGTACTGCCGTTTTACACGCTATTGAGCGTGTGACCCCCACCGTGCTGGATGAAGAAGGCTGCGGTAGCTACCAGGCGCTGATTGACCACAAAGCCCAGGTGCCCTGGAAGCAGCACTCCCCTGATTCCATTTTTATGGTGGAGCACTGGGATTCACTGCGACATCTGGAGCAGCACCAGCAGGCTGACCATATGGAACGGCATCGCACCGCCATCAAAGACGATGTGGTCGATGTGAAAATCTTTGTACTGGAACCGGCACGATAAAGGCCGGCGGGCTGACCGGTAAAAGGTCGGCCCCGGTGGTTATCACCTTGCCATGCAGGGGCAGACCTTCTGTTTGGTTCGCCCTTTTTACAGCAGGGTCTTGCTGGCAAACTGCTCGCTGAGATAGTCCAGGAAGCAGCGGATCCGCACGGCCAGCGTGCTGTTGCGGTAGTACACCGCATGGATCGGGTGAAACATCTCTCGCGTCTCCGCCTCCAGCACCGGCACCAGCCTGCCGGAGGCGACATCCTCCCGGCTGAGAAAGTCCGACACCCGCGCAATGCCCATGCCGCTAACCGCCAGCTGACGCAGCGTCTCACCGCTTGAGGCCATCACCGTCGGTTTAATCTGCAAAAACTCCCCTTCCGAACGCCATACCGGCCAGATGTTATGCTGATCCAGATTGCAGAAGCCCAGCAGACGGTGCTTATCCACCATATTAGCGACGCTGAGCGGTACGCCGTGCTCCTGCAGATAGGCCGGGCTGGCCATCAGCCGCAGCCTGCTGCTGCCGAGCGCGCGGGCGTGCATGGTGGAGTCACGCAGCTCGCCAATGCGGATGGCAATATCGGTCTGCTGCTCCAGCAGGTCGATCACCACTTCATCGGTATTCAGTTCTAACTGGATCAGTGGAAAACGCCGTGAAAACTCCGGCATCAGCGGCACGATGACGTGCAGCATAAATGGCGTGGCGGCATTGACGCGCAGGCGACCGGAGGGGATTTCACGCCGCTGGGCAATCTGCTCTTCCGCGGTTTCCACCGAACGAATAATCTGCCGGGCGTGCTCAAGAAAGATCTGCCCTTCCTCCGTCAGCGCGATGCGACGGGTGGTGCGGTGTAGCAGCGTGGTTTGCAGTTTGCTTTCCAGACGGCTGAGGGCGCGACTGATACCGGAGGTGGTCTGGTTAAGCTGCTCCGCGGCGGCAGTGATCGAACCGGTATCGACCACGACGACCCACGCACGAAGCTCTTCAAGGGTGATTTTCAAGAGTTCAACCTGGTAGAAAGATGACCCTGCAATTCTAACAGAATCACGGCAGGACCTCGCACAGGTTGACGTCTTTATGCGTTTACGGCTTCACCGGGCCTGGAGGCAGACAACATCCGACCAACGGCAGCAAAGCAGAAAGCTGGGTTTAAATTTTCGTTTCAGAAGGGGTAAAGAGGACACTGCAGAATGGGCAAAGAAGGTTTTTATTCTTATGAACTCTGGGGGCGCTGTGGTCAGCACTTTTACTGCATTTTGGACAGGCGATGGAGATGAGAAAACCGTTTGATTTAGGTTGTTTTTGATTATAAGCCATAAATATTTCCTGTGTTGTTTGGACGCGTATAGTACACCCTCGCGGCCTATTCCCCTCACTCTTTATTGCTTAAATCTGTCTTCAGGCAGCATATCAGCGGATTATTTTGCAAAAAGCGGGGCCAACTGCCTCCCGGTGGAGGAAAAACAGTCGGCCCGCCGCGTTTACGCGGAAAATCCTCAGACCTCGATTTCCGCCATATCGCCTTTTTCCTGCAGCCAGTTACGGCGATCTTCAGAGCGTTTTTTCGCCAGCAGCATATCCATCACCGCCATCGTATGCGGGAGATCCTCATCGCTGATGGTGAGCTGCACCAGACGGCGGGTGTTCGGATCCAGCGTGGTTTCGCGCAGCTGCAGCGGGTTCATTTCACCCAGCCCTTTAAAGCGCTGTACGCCCGGTTTGCCTTTCTTGCGCTTTAACTGCTCAAGAATGCCCGCTTTCTCTTCTTCATCCAGCGCGTAATAAACCTCTTTGCCGAGGTCAATACGGTACAGCGGCGGCATCGCCACGTAGACGTGGCCATTTTTTACCAGCGTGCTGAAATGGCGGACAAACAGCGCACACAGCAGCGTGGCGATGTGCAGGCCGTCGGAGTCCGCATCCGCAAGGATACAGATCTTGCCGTAGCGCAGCTGGCTCAGATCTTCACTGTCAGGATCGATACCGATCGCCACGGAAATGTCATGCACCTCCTGCGACGCCAGCACTTCATCCGAGGAGACTTCCCAGGTATTGAGGATCTTACCCTTCAGCGGCATGATCGCCTGATACTCACGGTCGCGCGCCTGTTTGGCCGATCCACCTGCTGAGTCCCCTTCCACGAGGAACAGCTCCGTACGGGCAAGATCCTGGGCAGAGCAGTCGGCCAGTTTACCCGGCAGGGCCGGCCCGCTGGTCAGCTTTTTACGCACCACTTTTTTCGCCGCACGCAGGCGGCGCTGGGCACTGGAAATTGCCAGCTCTGCCAGCATTTCTGCGGCCTGAACGTTCTGATTCAGCCACAGGCTGAAGGCATCTTTCACCACGCCGGACACAAACGCCGCGCACTGGCGGGATGACAAGCGCTCTTTGGTCTGCCCGGCAAACTGCGGATCCTGCATTTTCACCGACAGCACATAGGCGCAACGGTCCCAGATATCTTCCGCCGACAGCTTAACGCCGCGCGGCAGAATATTACGGTATTCGCAGAACTCGCGCATGGCGTCGAGCAGGCCCTGACGCAGGCCATTAACGTGGGTGCCGCCCTGCATGGTCGGGATCAGGTTAACGTAGCTTTCCGTCAGCAGTTCACCGCCTTCCGGCAGCCACAGCAGCGCCCAGTCAACCGCTTCCACATCCCCGGCAAACGCACCGACGAAGGCTTTTTCTGGCAGCGTCGGCAGGCCGTTGACGGCTTCCATCAGGTAATCGGTCAGGCCATCGGCGTAGCACCAGGTCTGTTCGGTATTGTTCAGCTTATCTTTGAAAACAATCTCAACGCCCGGGCACAGTACGGCTTTCGCTTTCAGCAGGTGGCTGAGGCGCGAAACGGAGAAGCGCGGGCTGTCAAAGAAGGACTCATCCGGCCAGAACTGGACGCGGGTGCCGGTATTGCGTTTACCAACGGTACCGGTCACCGTCAGGTCCTGCACTTTATCGCCGTTTTCAAACGCCATTTCGTACACTTCGCCATTACGGCGAACGGTGACTTCGACGCGTTTTGACAGCGCGTTAACCACCGAGATCCCCACGCCGTGCAGGCCGCCGGAGAACTGATAGTTTTTATTGGAGAATTTACCGCCGGCATGGAGGCGGCAGAAAATCAGCTCAACGGCCGGTACGCCCTCTTCCGGGTGAATATCTACCGGCATGCCGCGCCCGTCGTCGATCACTTCCAACGATTGATCGGCGTGCAGGATCACTTCCACGCGCTTGGCGTGACCGGCCAGCGCTTCATCCACGCTGTTATCGATCACTTCCTGGCCTAAGTGGTTAGGACGGACGGTATCGGTGTACATACCCGGGCGGCGACGCACGGGTTCAAGGCCGCTGAGAACCTCAATGGAGTCAGCGTTATAGCTGGATTGAGTCATCGTAACAATCTGATTGGTAGTGGCTAAAAATGAGTGGCCAGACGCCGGTGTTAACTCACTCCTGAAAACCTAAGAAGTCGAGCATCGCGGAGAAATGGCGTTCGAATCCGATAAAAGCATGATTTCCGCCCTCTTCTACCGTCTGACGGCAGGCGCTGTAATAGTCCAGGGCCTGGCGGTAGTCGAGCACTTCATCGCCCGTTTGTTGCAGTAACCAGAGCAAATCCGGTGACTCTAACGGGTCAATCTGCATCACTTTTAGATCGTAAATATGGCGAGACTCTAACACATATTGCTGGCCGGTGTATGGGTTCTCGTTGTGACCGAGATAATCGGCCAGCAGCTCAAATGGACGTACCGCCGGGTTGACTACCACGGCAGGGAGAGTGAAACATTGCGACAGCCAGGTCGCATAATACCCGCCCAGTGACGAGCCAATCATTCCCAGTTGCTCTCCCGCTGACTGCAGGACAAATGTCTCCAGCAGGGCGGCGGCTTCAGAGGGAAACGCCGGAAGCTGTGGCACATGCAGCCGGATGTCCGGCCGGTGTTCTGCCAGCCACTGTTTAAACTGGGTTGCTTTGGCGGATTGGGGTGAACTGTTAAAACCATGCAGATAAAGCAGCGTGGCCATCGGTCAGTATCCTTCTGAATCGAGATCCGGGTTGAACATGCGCGTGGTCAGACGCTGCACCTGGGTTTCCAGTCGCCCGTCATCATAGAGGTCAAGCCAGCGCCAGCCTGGAGACTCGGCATCAATGGTAAAGTTGGTACAGTGCGGCTTGAACTGCACACAGGTCGATGGGGAAGCCAGTACGCGCCGTCCGTGCCAGTCGAGATCCAGTTCCTGATGAATATGCCCACACAGCAGGGTCTTTGCCAGAGGATAGCGCTGCAGAACACTATCCAGCATATGCGGATTCCTCAGACTGTGCTGGTCCAGCCATGAACACCCGGACGGCACCGGGTGATGATGTAATAACACCAGCGTATGGCGCTGTGGTTCGGTCGCCAGCGCACCCTCCAGCCACTCGAGCTGATAGTCGCTCAATTCACCATGGGGGACGCCGAAGACCTGACTGTCGAGCAGCACTATCTGCCAGTGGTCCCCCACCAGCACCTGTTTTTGATCGGCAATATGGGATGCCGCCAGCGTGCTGAACATCGTTGGCTGAAAGTCATGATTACCGGGCAACCAGACGCAAGGTGCCGACAGGCATGAGATGCCCTCAGCAAAATGCTGATAGGCTTCCATTGAGTGGTCCTGCGCCAGGTCGCCAGTCGCGACAACAAGATCGTAGTGACGCCGGTCTGCTGCAATCACCTCCAGCACGGCGTTAAAGCTGGCCCAGGTATTCACCCCTAACAGCGTTTCGTGTTTACCTGCAAACAGGTGGGTATCCGTTATCTGTAAAATCCTGACTCTGGACCCACTCGCCACAGGAAGTTTTAACAGGCTATCCAATCAACGTCCTTAACTCGCTCTGAAATGTCGCAGCTTAAATTTTAAACCGGAACTGCCATCGCACCGTGGGACAAACAATAGCGCAGCCAGTCCGCTAAAAACTGGTTAATTTGGTGTTTTTCATCACGCTGATGCAATTTTTTATTAGGGTAATCATAGCGTGCTTTAAAGCGATAGATCTGCTGTGTTGAACACACTTCCGCCACCATCGCATCGTGGTAAAGCCTGACCGACATCGATGGCAGGCTCCAGTAGCTCACTGCCGGGGCCGTTTGTCGAATCTCCACCAGCGTGGTGTAACGCGTCGATTCCTGGATGGTAATCTGATAGCTGGCACCGTTCACCTGATACGCCATCGACTCTCCCGCCCGATCCTCCTTGGGTAACAAGCGCCGCAGCTGCGCAAAATTCGTTTCGCAGACGCGCATCATTTCAGGAAAATCGGGGACATAGCGTTTCATTATTCAGGATTCCACTCTTCTCGTAGCTGTTTATGGTGCAACTCCAGCCATTGCAAAGCAATGACAGCCGCTGCGTTATCAATTTTCCCCTGTTCCACCCACTGGTAAGCCTGACTGCGACTGACCACATGCACGAGAATATCCTCATTCTCCTCCTCCAGGCCGTGGTTTCCCTCCGCCACGCTGGCATCCACTTCACCGACAAATACTGACAGGCGTTCAGTAGTACCTCCCGCACTGGAGAGATAGTTCACTACCGGTTTTACCCGTCCGGCGACGATCCCGGCCTCTTCCACGGCTTCCCGGCGGGCCACTTCTTCCGGCGTTTCCCCCGGTTCGATCATCCCGGCCACCAGTTCCAGCACCCAGGGCGTTGGGCTGGTGTCGTACGCGGCAATACGGATTTGCTCAATCAGCACCACTTCGTCGCGCTGAGGGTCATAGGGTAGCAGCACCGCCGCGTGACCGCGCTCAAAAATTTCCCGGGTCACTTCACCACTCATGCCACCATTAAACAAGCGGTGACGAAACCGGTAGCGCTCCAGCGAAAAAAAACCACGATAGAGCGTCTCGCGTGCAATAATTTCTACATCGTTTTTGGTGAAAGTCACTGGGTATTTGTGACCAGTTTCCATAACAACTTCTCCTGGGAAATGGTGGCAAAAACGTAAAGTGCAAGAGTATTCCGACAGTTGTCTGGTTCTTAACGAATTATTTAAGTAAATTAAGGCAAGATGGCACTTTCAGCCAACTTACCTTATCGGAACTCTCTGCTATTATCGGCGATAATTTTTGGCCTACGTCAGCGCTACCATAGCAATTTTGCTGCACTACAAGGAATGCAAATGAACAAACTGCTCCCTTTACTCATCGGTCTGAGCCTGGGCGGCTTCAGTGTTGCCAGCCAGGCTGAAAACCTGCTGCAGGTATATCAGCAGGCGCGTTTATCAAATCCTGACCTTCGTAGCTCTGCGGCCGATCGTGATGCTGCCTTTGAGAAAATTAATGAAGCCCGCAGCCCGCTGTTACCGCAGTTAGGCCTGGGTGCTGACTATACCTATAACAGCGGCTACCGCGATGCACGCGACACCCATAACGATTCTAAAAGCGCTTCACTGCAGCTGACACAAACCATTTTTGATATGTCAAAATGGCGCGCGCTGACCCTGCAGGAAAAAACGGCCGGGATTCAGGATGTCACCTATCAGACGGCACAGCAAACGCTGATCCTCAACACGGCGACCGCGTATTTCAACGTGCTGAATGCCATCGATACGCTGTCCTACACCGAAGCGCAGAAGCAGTCCATCTATCGCGAACTGGATCAGACCACACAACGCTTTAACGTTGGCCTGGTCGCTATTACCGACGTACAGAACGCCCGTTCACAGTACGACACCGTACTGGCCAACGAAGTCTCGGCGCGTAATGCTCTCGACAACGCGGTGGAAACCCTGCGCCAGGTAACGGGTAATTACTATCCTAATCTGGCCTCGCTGAACGTTGATACGTTCAAAACCGAAAAACCTCAGCCGGTCAATGCACTGCTGAAAGAAGCGGAAAGCCGCAACCTGTCGCTGCTGTCTGCCCGCCTGTCCCAGGATCTGGCACGTGAGCAGATTCGTTCTTCAGAAACGGGTCATATGCCCACGCTGGATCTGACCGCCTCAACCGGTCTGTCAAATACCCGTTATGGCGGCGATCGTGCCAGCCCGAACAGTAATGACAACATCAGTGGCAGCAACCAGGTTGGCCTGAGCTTCAATATGCCGCTGTACAGTGGCGGGTCGGTCAGCTCCCAGGTGAAACAGGCACAGTATGCGTTTGTGGCTGCCAGCGAACAGCTGGAAAGTGCTCATCGCAGCACCGTGCAGACCGTGCGTTCTTCGTTTAATAACGTCAACGCGTCGATCAGCAGCATCGAAGCCTATAAGCAATCCGTCGTGTCGGCACAAAGCTCTCTGGATGCGATGGAAGCCGGTTACTCGGTGGGCACACGCACCATCGTCGACGTGCTGGATGCCACCACCACCCTGTACAATGCCAAGCAGCAGCTGGCAAACGCCCGTTACAGCTACATGATTAACCAGCTCAATATTAAGTCTGCGCTGGGTACGCTGAACGAGCAGGATCTGCAAACGCTGAACAATCATCTGGGCAAAGATGTTGTCACCTCGCCGGAGAGCGTTGCCCCCGAAAATGCGCAGCAGACCGCCTATGCTGACGGAGCACAAACGCCGCCACGCACCACGAACGCCGCAGAGCCCCGTCGCACTTCAGCGCCTCGTGCCAGCGGCAATCCATTCGGTCAGTAGTCCCCTGAGGGGCAGCGATGGCTGCCCCTTCACAATCAAACGTATAGCTACGTAAAGATCCCCTCCTGGTCAGGCCTCATCGCTTCATTTTTCACCGCTGTTCCCCTATCCTATGCACTACCTTTGGGCACAGGACGAAAAGTGATGAAACGGACTAAACAGATTAATCATGCCTCCTTTCGCAAAAGCTGGAGCGCACGTCATTTAACGCCGGTTGCGCTGGCGGTAAGTGCAGTATTTATGCTGGCCGCATGTGAACAGGCCGACGAAACCGTCTCCATGTATCAGAATGCGGATGACTGCTCTGCTGCGAATCCAGGCAAGAGCGCACAATGCACTACGGCGTTTAACAACGCCAAAGAAGAAGCGGTGAAAACCGCACCGAAATATGCCAGCCGTGAAGACTGCGTGGCAGAATTTGGTGAAGGTCAGTGCCAGCAGGCTCCGGCTCAGGCTGGCGTCGGCACGACAAATGCAGAATCGCAGTCCAGCGGCAGCTTCTGGATGCCACTGATGGCCGGTTACATGATGGGCCGTATGATGGGCGGCGGTATGGGGCAACAGCAGCCGCTGTTCTCCTCAAAGAACCCGTCCAGCCCGGCGAACGGCAAATTCGTTGATGCCAGCGGCAAAAGCTATGGTGCTGCAACGCCAGGCCGAACCATGACCGTTCCTAAAACGGCGCTGGCACCGAAACCTGCCACGACCAGCACCGTCACTCGCGGTGGTTTTGGTGAATCCGTTGCTAAACAAACCGCCATGCAGCGTAGCAGTGCCTCCGGCACCAACCGCAGCATGGGGGGTTAAGCGCGGATGAAGCGTATTGCCATTGCTGAACGCCCCGACTGGCGTGAAAAAGCGACGGAATATGGTTTTCGTTTTCACACCATGCACGGGGAACCGTACTGGTGTGAAGATGCTTATTACCAGTTTACGTTGCAGCAGATTGAATATCTGGAAGATGTCACCAGCGAACTGCACCAGATGTGTTTGCAGGCGGTGGAACTGGTGGTTAACAGCGAAGAGCTGCTGACCAAGTTCCGCATTCCCAAACATACCTGGGATTTCGTGCGCGAATCATGGAAAAGCCAGCAACCTTCGCTCTACTCCCGGCTGGATCTGGCCTGGGACGGGGAGTCCCCGGCCAAACTGCTGGAGAACAACGCGGATACCCCGACATCGCTGTATGAAGCGGCGTTTTTCCAGTGGCTGTGGCTGGAAGATCAGGTTAAGGCCGGCCAGCTACCGACCGGCAGCGATCAGTTCAACAGCCTGCAGGAAAAACTGATTGAGCGTTTTGCCGAGCTTCATCAGCAGCACGGATTTAGCTGGCTACATTTTGCCTGCTGCCGTGACACCGATGAAGATCGCGGTACCGTTCAGTATCTGCAGGACTGCGCGACGGAAGCGGGTCTGCCGAGTGAATTCCTGTTTATGGATGAGATTGGTCTGGGCGAGAAAGGGCAGTTTACCGACCAGCACGATCAGGTGATTGGCAATCTGTTCAAGCTTTATCCGTGGGAGTTCATGCTGCGCGAGATGTTCTCCACCAAGCTGGCTGATGCCGGCGTGCGCTGGCTGGAACCGGGCTGGAAAAGCATTATCTCTAACAAGGCGCTGCTGCCGCTGTTATGGAAAATGTTCCCGAATCACCCCAATCTGCTGCCGGCTTACTTCGCAGAAGACAACGTGCCTCACATGGATAAATATGTGGTTAAGCCGCTGTTCTCCCGTGAGGGGGCCAATATCACCATCGTTGAAAACGGTCAGGAAATTGCGCGCGTTGACGGGCCGTATGGAGAGGAAGGGATGATTGTCCAGCAGTTCCATCCGCTGCCGAAATTCGGTGACAGCTACACGCTGATCGGCTCCTGGCTGATTAACGATCAGCCGGCGGGTATCGGCCTGCGGGAAGATCGCGATTTGATCACTCAGGATCTGTCACGTTTCTATCCCCACGCATTTATTGAATAAAACGGGCTGACCGCAACAGAAGGTCAGCCCCGGCACAATGCGTGTATCCCTGCCCCACAGAGGGCGTCCTTTTCCGGTCGCCCTCTGTCGCAGGTCTCACCCTGCGTAATGATCACCTTTTTCCGCGCGACCTTCCGCTTCTGCCTGTTACCCTACCTGTACCGACAGCATACTCAGTGAACCCATCACTATGCCATCGACCGGGACGGTAATTGCCTCACCTTCCGCACGTGCGCCCAGCACATACAGCAGTGGCAGATAGTGCTCCGGCGTCGGATTAGACAGCGCTGCCCCGTCATGTTGCATAAAGTTGATCAGCGGGTGCTGCTCTGACTCACCTTCCCAGCTCAGATTCTCGCGCACATACTGGTTGAAAGATTCTGCCCACGGCCAGGCTTCCGCCTCCCCGCTCCAGCGCACCATGCGCAGGTTATGCACCACGTTACCGCTGGCGACGATCATCACGCCCTGCTCACGCAGCGCAGCCAGCTTGCGGCCCAGTTCAAAATGATAAGCCGCCGGTTTTGTCGCATCCACACTGAGTTGCACCACCGGGATATCGGCCTGCGGGTACATTTTGATCAGCACGCCCCACGAACCGTGATCGAATCCCCATTCCTGATCCAGCTCCACTGCCACCGGTGAAAGTGCTTCCGCAACCTGACGGGCCAGCGCCGGAGAGCCCGGGGCGGGATAACGGGTGTCGAACAGCGCCTGGGGGAAACCGCCGAAATCATGAATTGTGCGCGGATTTTCCATTGCCGTGACGGCCGTACCACGGGTGTACCAGTGTGCCGACACGGCAATAATCGCCTTCGGGCGCGGCAGGGTTTTGCCCAGTTCTCGCCAGGTTTCCGTCCAGATATTCTCTTCCAGCACGTTCATCGGGCTGCCATGACCGAGGAACAGAGCAGGCATACGTGTGTGGCTCATGGTGTGACTCCAGCAAAGTTTTTGTTCAATGCAGTCCACATTACGCGCTTTTTGACACGGATGAACCAGGATAACCCTGACGAAGATAGTCAGAAAATTTGAATGGAAGCAGGGAAGGAGTGACGCGGCTTAAAGGCGGGGTGCGCGACAAGAGCCAGCGCACCCATAGCCCGAAGTATGACGGGGATGCTCCCCTAAATAATTCAGGTTAGGGGCAGGCGGCCACGCAGCACATCCCCGGGAGCGTACATCAGTACGTGACTGGGGTGCGCGAGGAGAGCCAGCGCACCCATAGCCTGAAGTATGACGGGGATGCTCCCCTAAATAATTCAGGTTAGGGGCAGGCGGCCACGCAGCACATCCCCGGGAGCGTACATCAGTACGTGACTGGGGTGCGCGAGGAGAGCCAACGCACCCATAGCCTGAAGTATGACGGGGATTAGCTGGCCTGGCGGGTCTCGTGACTACGACGATACGCCACCAGGTCTTCGATGGTCACAACCGGCATGTTGTGCTGTTTGGCAAAGACGATGGCTTCCGGCGCGTGCGCCATGGAACCATCATCATTGGTCAACTCACACAGCACGCCTGCCGGCTTGAAGCCTGCCAGCGTCACCAGGTCGATAGTGGCTTCGGTATGACCACCGCGGGTCAGCACGCCACCGGCACGGCCGCGCAGCGGGAAGACGTGCCCCGGACGATTCAGATCGTCTGGTTTCGTGTCATCTGCGATTGCCGTACGGATGGTGGTCAGACGGTCGGAGGCCGACACGCCGGTGGTGACGCCTTTCGCGGCTTCGATGGTCACGGTAAAGCCGGTGCCGTAGGCGCTGGTGTTATCCTCAACCATCATCGGCAGCTCAAGCTGCTGCAGACGTTCTTCGGTCAGGCACAGGCAGACAATACCGCTGCCGTGACGAATGGTGAGCGCCATCTGCTCAACGGTCATGGTTTCCGCAGCGAAGATCATATCACCTTCGTTTTCACGATCTTCATCGTCTAAGACCATCACACCGCGGCCTTCGCGCAGCGCCTCAATGGCACGGGTTACACGCTGTTCAGGCGTGCCAAATTCAGAAAGTAGCGACTGATTCATGGTAAATAAACCTTAATAAATGTATGGGTTACCAGAACCAGGGCGTGCTTAGGAGTGTCATGCAGTGACAAAAAAATAACGCGAGGCAGGCAAACGCCCGTCAAGATTCGTTACTCTCTCCCATCCGGACTTTAACCGTCGGCCCCGGAATTACACCGGATCTGCTGTCCTTCAGGAGTGATCCTGAAGCGCTCGCGGGCTTTCAGCAAACGCTGATTTACCGCCGGTGGGGAATTTCGCCCCGCCCTGAGAATAAGCAAAATCATCATAACGCCGAAAAAGTGACAGAGCAACGAACAAAACGGGCAAATTGTTATCCATTTTTTCGCTATGGTGTTTTCAGGTTTATCCCTGAGCCATCTGGGATTACACTAAGATCAAATTCGCTGCTATCAGGAAGCCGCTATGCTTGACCCCAAAAAAATCGAACAGCTTGCCCGTCAGGTTCATGAGTCCATGCCAAAAGGTATTCGTGAGTTTGGTGATGATGTAGAGAAGAAAATTCGTCAGACGCTGCAGGCACAGCTGACCCGTCTGGATGTGGTGAACCGTGAAGAGTTTGATGTACAGACTCAGGTGCTGTTGCGCACCCGCGAGAAGCTGGCTGCGCTGGAGCAGCGTCTGGCCGAACTGGAAAGCCGGGTCTCTCCGGCTCCGGTTCCTGCGGTGACCGAGCCAAAAGCAGCCGAATAAGTGACAATGCAGTATACGGCTGCCCTCCACGGGCAGCTGTTAACGATTAGTGGTTCCCGGTTCCCGAGATAATCGTTTTGATGATGTTACTGGTCGAAATACCGTCTTCGAAATTGAGCACCCTAACGTCGCCGCCGTTCGCCCACACTTCTTTGCTTCCGGCAATCTCTTCCGGCTTGTAGTCGCCGCCTTTGACCAGCAGGTCGGGCAGAACCTCCGCAATCAGGCGCTGAGGGGTGTCTTCTTCAAAGCCAATCACCCAGTCGACCGCTTCCAGCGCACCCAACACGATCATACGATTGATCAGCGGATTAACCGGGCGGGTTTCGCCTTTGAGGCGGCGGGTAGACGCATCGCTGTTAACCGCCACAATCAACCGGTCCCCCAGCTTGCGGGCATTAGCCAGGTAGGAGACGTGCCCGGCGTGCAGAATGTCGAAGACGCCGTTGGTCATCACCACTTTTTCACCGCGCTGACGGGCTTTCGCCACCTCAGCAATCAGCTGCGCTTCATCCATCACGCCAAATCCGGATTCCGGACGGGCGCGGATCGCATTTTCCAGCTCGACCGGAGACACGGTAGACGTTCCCAGCTTACCGACAACGACACCCGCCGCCGCATTGGCGAGGAAACAGCTCTCTTCGAGCGTATTACCGGCCGCCAGCGCCGCCGCCAGCACGCCAATCACCGTATCGCCTGCCCCGGTGACGTCAAACACTTCCTGAGCCTGCGTCGGCATATGGAATGGGGCTTTACCCGGCTGCAGCAGGGTCATACCGTGCTCTGAGCGCGTCACCAGCAGCGCGGAAAGCGCGTGCTGTAACATCAGTTTCGTGCCGCGTTCAACAATCTCATCTTCGGTCGTGCACTTGCCGACTACCGCTTCGAATTCGGAAAGATTCGGCGTCAGCAGCGTTGCGCCATGATAGCGTCCAAAGTCGGTGCCTTTCGGGTCCACCAGCACCGGAACACCGGCTTTACGGGCCAGGGCGATCATCGTCTCCACGCTGGCCAGCGCACCTTTGGCATAGTCAGACAGCACCAGCGCACCTATGTTTGGCAGCGACTGTTCGATCCGCTCATGCATCGGTGCCGGATCGACGCCTTCAAATCCCTCTTCGAAATCAAGGCGGATCAACTGCTGATTGCGGGATAACACGCGCAGCTTGGTGATGGTCGGATGGGTCGGCACCGGGACAAAATCACACTGCACATTGACACCGGTGAGGGTCGCACTCAGCGCACGCGCAGCGTCATCAACGCCGGTCAGCCCCACCAGCCGTGACTGCGCGCCCAGTGCGGCAATATTCATGGCCACGTTAGCAGCACCACCCGGGCGTTCCTCCACGTGATCGACTTTTACCACCGGTACCGGTGCTTCAGGTGAAATACGGCTGGTCGGGCCGTGCCAGTAGCGATCCAGCATCACATCGCCAACCACCAACACACCCGCACGCGTAAAATCAGGCAGTGTAATTTTCATTCCAGAGACTCCAGACTGCAGTAAAAATGAGTGCGCGCGATAATAGCACAATATGTCAGTGACTAATCATCGCGTCTGCACGGTAAGATCAGGCACCCAGCCACGTCTGCCAGCTGGCATTCACCACTGCTTTTTCAGGGGCATAGGCGTCTTCTTCGACATGCCCCGGCAGTTCCTGTAAGGCCAGATGGTGCAGCGCATCGCGCAGCGTGACATAGGCATGGGTCAGCGCCTCTGATTCTGCGGGCGCCATTTTGCCACTGTTGGCCAGCAGCTCAAGAATGCGCACGTTATCTGACCAGCGGGTAAGCATCGGATCCTGAGCGGCATAGCGCAGTACCAGATACTGGGTAATGAATTCAATGTCGGTGATCCCCCCACGGTCGGCCTTGATATCCCAGCGTCCCTTATGCTTGTTACCGAGGTGCGCGCGCATCTTCTCGCGCATTTCACGCACTTCCGTTTTCAGTGCGTCAGCTTCACGTGGTAGCGACAGAATACCGCGTCGGATCTGGTCGAATCGCTGGCTCAGGGCGGTATCGCCAAAGACGATACGTGCCCGCACCAGAGCCTGATGCTCCCAGGTCCAGGCCTCATGCCGCTGGTATTCATCAAACGCGTCAAAGGTGCTGACCAGCATCCCCGCTGCGCCGGACGGGCGCAGTCGGGCGTCCACCTCGTAAAGAATGCCAGAGGAGGTGCGCGTGCTGAACAGGTGCATGACGCGCTGCGCCAGGCGCAGATAGAACTGGCGGCCGTCAATACTGCGTTCGCCCAATGTCACCGCGTCCGGCGGACAGTCATGCAGGAACACCAGATCAAGGTCAGAACTGTAACCCAGCTCCCAGCCTCCCAGTTTGCCGTAGCCCACCACGGAGAAGCCGCGTTCGCTGTCATGGGTCAGGTGCGAAGGACGTCCGTAACGCAGCACCATCATATTCCATGCCTGCTGTACCACGGATTCAATCATCGCTTCTGCCAGCCACGTAAGGTGATCGCTCACTTTCATTACCGGCAGGGTTTTAGCAATATCCGCCGCCGCAATGCGCAGGTGCTGGGCCTGCTTAAACTGGCGCAGGGCTTCCAGTTGCTGCTCTTCATCCTCTTCCGGAATCCGCAGCAGATACTGGCGCAACTCATCGCGGTAGGCATCGGTGGCGGTGGGCTGATAGAGGGTCGCCGGATCGAGCAGTTCATCCAGCAGCAGCGGATGCCGCGCCAGCTGGCTGGCGACCATCGGGGAGGCGGCACAGAGGCGAATTAAGTGCTTCAGCGCGCCCTGGTACTCTGTCAGCAGTTCCAGATAGGTGCTGCGGGTAACGACACCCAGCAGCAGCGGAGTCAGGCGGCTGAGGGTCACCGGGGCATCATCACGCGGCACCACTTCACTGAGCAGGCGCGGCATCAGTTGCTCCAGCGCCTGGCGGCCGCGCGGGCCGATCGTCCGCTTATCCACATCCTGACGAAAATCGGTGATAGTGCGCAGCAGATGCTGGCGGGCTGCACCATCGAGATGCGGCACCAGCGGCTCCAGCTCGGTTTCTTCCAGCTGATCCTGCCACAGCACACCATACTCACCGGCGTCACGGTGATCGCCATGTTCCGGCGCATCGTCACCGATTAAATCGTCAAAGATGGTACGCACCGCCAGCATATGCCGGTCGAGCGCACCGTGTAAGGCCGTCCAGTCGGCAAAGCCCATGGCCCAGGCCAGACGAGCCCGATCCAGGTCACCGACCGGCAGCGTCTGCGTCTGCTCATCGTTAATGCTTTGCAGCAGATTTTCCAGACGCCGCAGGAAAAGATAGGCATCGTGCAACTGGCCCACCTGCTCTGTTGACAGCAGGTTTAGCTGGCCTATCGCTTCCAGCGTCGGCAGCAGGGAGCGCAGCTGAAGCGAGCGCTCGCGACCGCCGCGGATCAGTTGAAAAACCTGAACAATAAATTCGGTTTCACGAATGCCGCCCGCGCCCAGCTTAATGTTATCCGTCAGCCCACGTCGCCGCACTTCTCTGGCGATCATACTTTTCATATTTCGCAGGGACTGGATCACGCCAAAGTCGATGTAACGGCGGAAAACAAACGGGCGCAGCATCTGACGTAATTCTTCACTCCAGCGGTCATTATCGCTCCCCATCAGGCGCGCCTTGACCATCGCATAGCGCTCCCAGTCTCGCCCCTGCTCCTGGTAATAATCCTCCAGTGCGGCAAAACTCAGTACCAGCGGACCGCTGTCACCAAAGGGACGCAGACGCATATCGACCCGGTACACGAAGCCATCGGCGGTAGGTTGATCCAGCACTTTAATCAGACGCTGGCCAAGACGGGTAAAGAACTGGGCATTATCCAGCTCACGCCGCCCGCCCTGCGTCGTGCCGTTTTCCGGCCAGGTGAAAATCAGGTCAATGTCGGAAGAGAAGTTAAGCTCCCCGCCACCCAGCTTGCCCATGCCGAGGATCAACAGCGGCTGCGGTTCCCCGGAGGCGTTCATCGGGGTGCCAAAATCCCGGCAGCAGGCATGCCAGAGCCAGTCGCGGGCGGCAACAATCAGGGTTTCCGCCAGCTCACTCAACTGCCGCAAAGACTGCTGCGTATCACTGATCGCCAGGGTCTGCATCCAGGCAATGCGTGTCAGCATGTGGCGACGGAACAGACGCAGCTCGCGCATCAGCGCGTTCTCATCCTGCACGTTCGCCAGCTGTGCCTGAAGCCAGAGGGAATAGTGGTGCCATTCATCCTGCTGCGGTGGCTGCTGCCGGAGCTGCTGCCACCACGCCGGATATTTTGTCAGGTTATCGCTGATAAAATCGCTGAACGCCAGCACCGCCTGCTGCTCTGCGGAGGCATCGCTGAATACGGGATCAAGCAACGCTCGCTGCTGCTGCATCACGCCCGGCAGTGGCTGAGTTAATGATGGCACCATACAAAAAACACTCCCTATAGAATCGAATGACCCCGCAACGGGTTAAAGGCTGCCATTTTTCCAGAAAGCCGCCTGTTTCAGGGCCTGCTGGCGATGGCTATCCAGCCAGACTTCCTGTTGCTTCACAATCGCTTCCTGCAGCTGCTTCCAGCTCTGTAGCCAGGCGTTGACGGCAGCCGAGTCGTACGCTCCTGCCAGCAGATGCACGGCCAGTACCTGACGATGCAGGCGCGTCAGCTTGTCCTGATACTCGCCCGAATGGTTAAGGTGGCTGAAAGTCTCTTTAAGATCGGCGGCAATGCGGCCCAGCATGATATCGCTGAAGCGTTTGAATGACCCCTGCAGTTTGGCATCTGCTTTCTGATCAACGAACAGACGCCAGCGTTCAGTGGCTATCCAGTGAGTAAGTGCTAACTGCGTTTGCAACCAGAGCGGGCTGAAGCATAACGTGTGTGCATCAGGATTATCTTCAACCAGCGCCTCTTCCAACTGAGTCAACTTCTGGCGCAGCTCACTGCTGGCCTTGCGCGGCACCAGCGCGCCGTAAAGGGCAAACGTCTGACGCAGCACTTCCAGCGCATCCTTCACTTCATGCAGCGCGGCGGCGTTGCCACGCAGCCACAGCTCTTCATGATACTGCCACTGGCTTAACGCCAGCAGGAAGGCTGCCCGCATCCCCTCTTCGACCGTTGCCTTCGGCCTGACCTTCAGCAGGGGAACCGGGCGTAACGAACGCGGAAGATCGCCCTGGGCCAGCGCATATCCCCGCGCCGCCTTACTCAGGCTGCCCAGCCGCAGCCCCTCAATCGTCGCCAGTTCTGCGGCGAAGGCCAGCAGATCGTCACGCTGGCCACTTTTCAGTTCCAGCTCCACTTCCATGAGTGGTTCGCTACGCTCACCGGCACTCACTTCACCCCGATCGAATGCCACTTCAATCTCACTTTGCAGGTAAGTGACCACCCACTTCTCGCGCGTAAAATGGGTGCTGAACAGCGCACCGAGTTGCTGTTGCAACATCGCTACATCCGTCCCGGCAGGCCAGACATCGGCCGGCAACCGCTGTATATCCAGTTCCGGTTTTTCCAGCGCGACGTTATATTCCGGACGCTGATGCAACCCCCCTATCGTCTGACCGGCGGTTTTCAGTGTCATTTCATAGTGGTCACCAAAGCCACGGATACGCAGCCCCATGTCCCAGCGTCTCAGCTGACTGTCAGCCGTTTCGAAGTAAATATTGGTCAGTGCCTGGCCGGCAGAATGCTGATGTGGCCATGCGGTGAGTTTACTGGCAATTTTTTCGGCCGCTTCTGGAACGGCAATGAACTTTAATTCGATTTCTATGGTCATAATGTCTTATTTACGTCGTTAACGGCTGAGTAAACGGTTAAGGTATCTGATAATGCTCGCAAAGATGGCGGGCAATCGTGCTGCTATAGCCACCAAGAATAATGCACAAGAGACAGCACTGTCTCTGCTTTATTACGCTTTCGCGCACAGCATCTCAAGCCGCCTGAGACCAGGATAGTTCTCATTCAGCTTTCTGTGAGGCAGCTCCAGACTGTGCAATTACATTTTTACAGCCCTTATGCAAAAAGAGTTCGAATGAAAATCACTCACCTCATTGGTCTGACTTTGCTCTCGATGAGCGCTGTGGCAACCGTCCACGCTGAAGAAAAACGCTATATTTCCGACGAGTTGACCACCTGGGTTCGCAGTGGTCCTGGTAACGATTATCGTCTGGTTGGTACCCTGAACGCTGGCGAAGAAGTGTCACTGCTGCAGACGAATGAAAACAGTAAATATGGCCAGATCCGTGACAGCCAGGGCCGCACCACCTGGATCCCCCTGACTCAACTCAGCCAGCAGCCCAGCCTGCGCACCCGCGTGCCTGAACTGGAAGAGCAGGTGAAAGTCCTGACGGCTAAACTGGCCAATATTGACGGTAGCTGGAATGAACGTACCGCCGATATGCAAAAGAAGGTGGCAGGCAGCGATGACGCGATCAACAGCCTGAAAGAAGAAAATCAGCAGTTAAAAAACCAGCTTATCGTGGCGAAGAAAAAAGTCGATGCCGCGAATGTGCAGCTGGATGATAAACAGCGCACCATCATCATGCAGTGGTTTATGTATGGCGGAGGCGTGGCGGGTGTCGGCCTGCTGCTGGGCTTGCTGTTACCGCATATGATCCCCCGCAGGAAGAAAAGCGACCGCTGGATGAACTGACCGAACTTACGCAACACCGGAGGGTATCTGTGGATACCCTTTTTGCGTTGCCCGCGATTTATCATTCATGCAACATGAATGTTATAGTATGACAATTATTGCTCAGTTTATTCTTACTCGCAGCCTTTGGAGATCCCAGTGAAAACATACCTTGTCGGCGGCGCCGTGCGTGACGGACTCCTCAATTTGTCGATCAAAGACAAAGACTGGGTGGTGGTCGGTGCCTCTCCCGGAGAGATGCTGGAACAGGGCTTTGAGCAGGTTGGCCGCGACTTCCCGGTTTTCCTTCACCCGGCCAGCCACGAAGAGTATGCGCTGGCCCGCACCGAGCGTAAATCTGGCAGCGGCTACACCGGTTTTGTCTGCTATTCCGCCCCGGATGTCACGCTGGAGCAGGATCTGGCCCGCCGCGATCTGACGATTAACGCCATCGCTCAGGATGCCGACGGCCACTATTATGATCCTTACGGTGGGCGGGAAGACCTGGAGAATCGGGTACTGCGTCACGTATCAGAAGCCTTCAGTGAAGATCCGCTGCGCGTGCTGCGCGTGGCGCGCTTTGCGGCACGCTATGCTCATCTTAACTTCCGTATCGCCGGTGAAACCCTGGCGCTGATGGCGTCGATGGCGAAAAGCGGCGAACTGGCGCATCTCACGGCAGAACGCGTCTGGAAAGAGACGGAAGGTGCCCTGCGAACAGAAACGCCTCAGGTATTTTTCCAGGTGTTGCGCGACTGCGGTGCGCTGGCGGTACTGTTCCCCGAACTCGATAACCTCTACGGCGTGCCGGCTCCGGCAAAATGGCACCCGGAGATCGACACGGGGGTTCATGCCCTTATGGCGCTGGCGATAGCCGCGCAGCTCAGTCCCGAAGTCGATATCCGTTTTGCCACGCTGTTTCACGACGTGGGCAAGGCGCTGACACCTCCGGAAAAATGGCCAAGCCATCACGGACATGGCCCGGCGGGCGTGCCGCTGGTTGCCGCCCTGTGTGAACGCCTGCGCGTTCCCAATGCAACGCGCGATCTGGCACTGCTGGTGACCGAGTTTCACGATCTGGTGCATACGATACAGAATCATCCGGCGGACACGCTGGTGGCGCTGTTTGATCGTCTGGATGCCTGGCGTAAACCGCATCGCGTAGAGCAGATTGCGCTGACCAGCGAAGCCGATGCCCGCGGACGTACCGGCTTCGAAAATAATCCTTATCCGCAGGGCGATCACCTGCGTGAAGCCTGGAAGGTCGTGCAGGCGGTGTCGACGAAAGACGTGGTCGAAGCAGGCTTCAAAGGCGCGGAAGTAAGGGAAGAACTTACGCGCCGCCGGGTGGCAGCGCTGGAGAACTGGAAAGCCGTTTAAGGTAACGACGGGCCGATCGAAACAGACGATCGGCCGTTGCGTGCTGGCCGGGGTCAGGCAGGCCTGCCCCCGCTCAGCTTACAGGACAAACACCGCGTAGACCGCAGCGGCCACGATAAACCGGTAGATAGCAAACGGAATAAACGAGATGCGCTTGATGATGTGCAGGAAGCTCTTAATCGCAATCAGCGCCACGATAAACGCGGTGGCAAAGCCGACGGCAAACATCGGGAAGTCGGCCATCGTCAGGAATCCCATACTCTTGTAGAGATCCAGGCCGGTGGCGCCAATCATCATCGGTACGGCAAGGAGGAAGGAGAATTCAGAAGCCGCATAACGGCTGACGCCCATCAGCATTCCGCCTGAAATGGTGGCACCGGAGCGGGAGAAACCCGGCCACAGCGCCAGACACTGGAAGCAGCCAATGATAAACGCCTGACGATAGGTAATATCGTCCACGCCAACCGCCTTTGGCTGCTTAGGCTTCAGCAGCTCTGCCGCAATCAACAGCACGCCGCCCACGACCAGCGCATACATCACGTTGACCGGGTTAAACAGCGTCTTGATCTTATCGTGCAGCAACAGGCCAATCACCACCGCCGGCACCATGCCCAGCAGAATATGGATCAGCGTCAGTTTACCCTGCCCGACCCCTTCATGTTTCACTTCACCAAAATGAATCCCGATCAGGCCAAACAGACGACGCCAGAACATAACCACAACGGCGAGAATCGATCCGAGCTGAATGACAACTTCAAAGGTCTCCGCCTTCTCACCTTCAAATCCCAGCAAATGACCGACAATGATCATGTGTCCGGTAGAAGACACGGGGAGAAACTCCGTCAGCCCCTCAACAATCCCAAGTATTGCTGCCACTAATAGCTGATGAATATCAGTCATCAAATCTGCCCCTAACCCTGTTAAAACCATTAAAAAGGCGGTCGCTTAACGCTCCCGCCCATTGTGCCCTGACATCATCAGGACAACCTTAAGACAGAGCATAATGTGGTTTGGTTTCATTGTGATGGCAATCAAAATGGAATTATTTCGGATTAGTCCCGCGTTCGATGATGACACCGACCTGCCGGGCCTGAGCAATGGCACCCGGTTTACTGACCTTAATTCTGACCCACGGCGAAGCGAAACGGGTCAGCAGCAGCGTGGCAATTTCTTCTGCCACGCGCTCGACCAGGGCAAACTTACCGTGAGCGACATGGTTGATGATTGCTTCTGATACATCGGCATAACTCAGGCAGTCGTTCACATCGTCACTGGCGGCTGCCTTGCGGTTATCCCAGGCCATTTCGACATCGAACACCAGTTTCTGCTGAATCGTTTGTTCCCAGTCGTAAACACCAATGGTGGTGATCACCGACAGTTGATCAATAAATACGATATCCATGATATGTCTCTCTGTTTTTGCGGTTGCCGGATACCATCCCCGGCGGTTTATGCGTATTATCCACAGATGCTGACTTTAAGACGACCCCAACAAGACGGAACGGTGTTATGAGTGTATTCGCGCTTGGCATGATCATTTTCGCTTATCTGTGTGGCTCTGTCTCCAGTGCGATTTTGGTCTGTCGACTGTTCGGATTGCCGGATCCACGCCACAACGGATCGGGTAATCCTGGTGCCACCAATGTGCTACGACTTGGCGGCAAAGGTGCGGCCATTACGGTGCTGGTGTTTGATGTATGTAAAGGGATGCTGCCCGTCTGGCTGGCTTATCACCTTGGCGTCACGCCTCTTTATCTGGGTCTGACCGCCATTGCCGCCTGCCTTGGGCATATTTACCCGGTCTTCTTCCACTTCAAAGGCGGCAAAGGGGTGGCGACCGCTTTTGGGGCAATCGCACCGATCGGCTGGGATCTGACAGGCCTGATGACCGGCACCTGGCTGCTGACCGTGCTGTTGAGTGGCTATTCTTCATTAGGGGCGATCGTCAGTGCGCTAATCGCGCCCTTCTACGTCTGGTGGTTCAAACCGCAGTTTACCTTCCCGGTCGCTATGCTTTCCTGCCTGATCCTGTTACGTCATCACGACAATATTCAGCGCCTGTGGCGTGGGCAGGAAAATAAGATCTGGAAGAAGAGAAAAAAGAAAACGCAGGGGCCGGAAGGATCCTGACCCCAATGGGGATTAAATCGCGGGCAGTTCAGACAGCGGCCAGCGCGGGCGAACCGTCACGCTGAGTCCTGCAGGCGTATCGCCTTTCAACCTTACCATGCCGGCATAAGCGATCATCGCTCCGTTATCAGTACAGAACTCCGGGCGGGCATAGAAGACTTCCCCGCCGCGCTTTTGCATCATCTCCGCCAGCTTACTGCGCAGCGTGCGGTTAGCGCTGACGCCACCGGCGATCACCAGACGTTTGAAACCACTCTGATCGAGCGCACGTCGGCACTTAATGGCCAGCGTATCCACGACTGCGTCTTCAAATGCACGGGCAATGTCAGCACGCGTCTGATCGCTGTCGTCATTATCGCGGATGGTGTTGGCCGCAAAGGTCTTCAGGCCTGAAAAACTGAAATCCAGTCCCGGACGATCCGTCATCGGCCGCGGGAAGACAAAGCGTTTTTCCACTCCCTGCTGCGCCATTTTTGACAGCATTGGCCCCCCCGGGTAGTCCAGCCCCAGAAGCTTGGCGGTTTTGTCGAACGCTTCCCCCGCTGCATCATCCACCGACTCACCCAGCAGGGTATATTCCCCCACACCGGTGACGCTGATGAGCTGCGTGTGCCCACCGGAAACCAACAGCGCAACGAACGGGAATGCCGGTGGGTTATCTTCCAGCATGGGTGCCAGCAGATGACCTTCCATATGATGGACGGCAATGGCCGGTACATCCCAGGCAAACGCCAGCGAGCGGCCAATGGTCGCTCCGACCAGCAGCGCGCCAACCAGGCCAGGGCCGGCAGTATAGGCAACCGCGTCAATATCTTTCGCCTGCAGCCCGGCTTCCTGAAGTGCTGCCTGGATCAACGGCACGGTTTTACGCACGTGATCGCGCGAGGCCAGTTCCGGTACCACGCCACCATAGTCGGCGTGGAGTTTGACCTGACTGTAAAGTTGATTGGCGAGCAAACCGGCAGCATCGTCGTAAATGGCAATACCGGTTTCATCGCAGGATGTTTCAATTCCGAGAACACGCATGGCTTTTTTCACCTCATTCTTGCGGCGCGCAGTGTAGCATGAAGGCGCATTTACAGGCGGCTATTTTACCTGTTGAGCGGTTACGCATTGAGCAATAAGGTGTTTTTTTTCGCACGACGTGAAGAGGATTCGTGTATAATCAGTCCCCTGAAAAAAACCGGCAGCCGCACAGGTGTATCTGTTGGTTACTTAATGCTATGGTGCTTTACAACGAAGCCTGTGTTGGAGTAAAATTCCGCACCATTTTGAAATGAGCTGGCACCGATGTCAGCAGCAAAACCGAATTTATCGAGGTGAGAGTTACATGCCGGTAATTAAAGTACGTGAAA